>Ga0114946_10000843_pt1 | contig 20866 bp, 17 predicted proteins | sample WalLakDeSediment_FD_88676 | JGI IMG/M metagenome (GOLD analysis project Ga0114946, IMG submission 88676) | Lake sediment microbial communities from Walker lake, Nevada to study Microbial Dark Matter (Phase II) - Walker Lake 11/02/13 Deep Sediment | ecosystem: Environmental > Aquatic >...
AAGGCAAGCCCGGCGCTGGCGCCCGTGCCCGTGAAGCCCGTGACGCTGATGGTGGCGTCGGGTGAGGTCACCGACGTGCCGACGATCGCCTGCGGCGTGTCGAACCGGAGGATCTGCTGCGTCACATAGGTCATGACGTACAGGCGGCCCTCGTGCCACACCAGGCCAACGGGATTCCCGGTAACATCGACCGTGCCTGTCGGCTGAGCACCCGCCGTGTCGAGGACATCCGCGGAGTACCGGAGGAGGCGGGACCCGGAATAGGTCCCGGCGTAGAGGTCGCCATTGGGAGCGATGACGATGTCCTGGGCGGTTGCCGAACCGTCAGGCAGAGCGAGGGCCGTCACGGGGCTCACCGTTCCCGTGGCCGACCACTCGCCGGCATCGAACGCGCGCACGCCGTCGCTGTGACCGAGCCACGCGCGGTTCGTCCCCGGCCGGCGTTCGTAGTCGACCTCGAGATCGGTCGTGGTGCCGTTGGCGACGGAGACGCTGCTGCTCGCGCTGATGCCGTCGTACACGGTGCGAGCGATCGCTTCGTTGCCGAAGGCGGGCATGACCTCGACCGAGTAACTGCCGGCGGCAAGCTGCAGGGTGCGGGTACCCGTGACGGTCTGGTCGACCGTGCCGCCGTGGATCCGTATCGACGCGTCGATCCCCACGGGTAGCCCGCTGACGAACACTGCCAGCGTGCCCGTCGTGGGACCGCTAGGGCACCCCACCAGCAAGGCGGCCGCGAGCAGCGGCCACGCGTAACGCAAGAGCCCTCGAGGTTTCATCCGGTGCTCCCTTCGACGCTCCGACACGTCCCGATGTGTCACGCCCTGATTGCACGATCGGTTGCGATGATCCTAGCACCGAGGGCATCTGCGCTGATCGGGTAGCCTGCCCCCGTGCCCCACGATCCGCTCCCCGCCACCGGGCAGGTCGTCTTCCTGCCCACCGCCGACCTCGACGCCACCCACGCCTTCTACCGCGGGTCGCTCGGCCTGCCGCTGGTGCGCGACCAGGACGTATGCCGCATCTACCGCGTCAGCCCGGGCGCCTACTGGGGCTTCTGCGACCGCGGCTACGCCGTGCCCGAGGAGTACCGGGTGGTGCTGACGCTGTTGGTCGACGACGTCGAGGCCGCCCATGCCGAACTCGTGGCCCGGGGCGTCGCTCCCGAGGGCCCGCCGGCCCACAGCGACACGTATGAGGTCACGTCGTTCTTCGTGCGCGACCCGAACGGCTACCTGGTGGAGTTGCAGCGGTTCGATGTCCCCGTGGCGTGAGCCGTCCGGCCTGGTGGGGGGCACCAAGACCGCCGCCGCTCGAAGGCGGACCCGGTGATGCGCGTCGGCCCGGCGCCTGGCGCTAGCCTGGCGGCATGACCCCGGCTCGCTTCACCGGATTCGGTCCGGCCGCCACCGACTGGTTCGTGGCGCTCGACTCCGACAACTCGCGCGCCTACTGGACCGCGACCAAGGACATCTGGCTGCGCGACGTCCGCGGTCCCCTCGAGGCGCTGCTGGGCGAACTGGCCGATGGGCTCGGTGGAGGCGTCAAGCTGTTCCGGCCGCATCGCGACGTCCGCTTCTCGCACGATCCTTCGCCGCTCAAGCGGGCCGCCGGTGGCCTGCTGACGGGCCTGCCCGGGGCGGCGTCCCGCTACCTGGAGATCTCGGCCGAGGGCCTCTACGCCGGCACCGGCATCTACCGCTTCGAGCGCGACCAGTTGGACCGCTTCCGCCGGGCGGCCGCGGCCGCCGCGGGCGCCGCACTGGCCGGCGCGCTCGACGCCGTGGTGGCCGGCGGCCTGGAGCTCGGCGGCGAGGTCCTGCGCGGCGCGCCGCAGGGGTACCGGCGCGACCACCCGCGCATCGACCTGCTGCGCCGCAAGGGCGTCTACGTCGGCGCCACGCTGCCGCCCGGCGACGCTCTGGAGACGCGCGCGCCGGTCGAGCACGCGCGACGCACCTGGGCCGCGGCCGCGGCGGTCAGCGGCTGGCTCGACACCCACGTGGGGCCCAGCGACATGGCCGCGGAGGACCCCTCACGCCGGCGGCGCACGCGGGGGTGAGGTGGCCGGCCGCGCGCGGGACGCCGCGGCGCCGGCGTGTGCTGCACGTGTTGGGGCGCGATCAGAGCCAGCCGTGCTCGCGGTACCAGTGGGCGGTCCGCGCCAGGCCCTCGGCAAGGCCGACCCGGGCACGCCAGCCCGTGGCGGCCTCGGTCCCGGCCAGGTCGCAGGTGTAGGCGTGGCGCGCGAGGTCGAGGGCGCGCCGCCGGTCGAACGCGGGTGCCCGGCGGCGGAGGCGGGCCACGCCCTCGGCGGCGGCGGCGGCCGTCAGGAAGAGGGCCGAAGCGGCGTGAACCGCGCGGACCGGGCGCCCCAGCGCGGCACCCAGGAGCGGGCCGACCTCGGCCCAGCGGTAGCTGCGCGGCTCGGCGATCGGCCACGGTCCGAAGCCGATCGACCGCGAGAGCAGCCGTGCGACGAGCTCGGCGACGTCCGCCGCGAACACCGGCTGCAGTCGCGCTTCGCGCCTCGGCAGGAGCACGAACCCCCGGCGCGCCATGCGGAACAGCGGCAGCAGGTCGGTGTCGCGCGGGCCGTACACCCCCGCGAGCCGCAGCGCGGCGACCTCGAGCGTGTCGGCGAAGCCGGTGGCCACCTGCTCGGCCTCGAGCTTGCTGCGCCCGTAGGCGCTGAGCTCGGCGGGCCGCCCGTCGGGGCCGCGCGCCGCCAGCGAGCTGATCAGCAGGCAGCGCCGAACCCCGGCAGCGACCGCCGCCCGGAGCAGCGATCGGGTACCCTCCACGTTGACGCGCCGGAACTCGGTCTCGTCGGTTGCCCGTGTGATGCCCCCCGCGTGCACGATCGCCTCGACACCCGCGAGGGCCTCGCTCGCCCGATCGGGCAGCGCGAGGTCGAGCGCGCGCCGCTCCACCTCGAGCCCGGCCAGCCACCGTGGGTTGCTGCGGCCGCGCAGCGACACCACCACCTCGTGCCCCGCCGCCACGAGCGCCTCGGCCACGTGGCTGCCGACGAAGCCGGTCGCGCCGGTGACCAGCACGCGCATGGCCTAGAGCGGCTTCTGGTAGAGGCGGTAGGTCTTGTAGACGGTGCCGCCCGTGGCCCGGATGCCGGCGTTCATGGCGTCGTTGTCCTCCAGGACCCACGACGCCTCGCAGCTGCGGTAGCCGCGCGCTCGCCAGCGTTCCAACCCGTGTTTGATGAGCACCAGCTCGAGGCCCTTGAGGCGGTGCCGGGGCAGGATGCCGAGGATCGGCAGGCGGGTGCGGTCGATGTGGCGCTTGCGGGCGAGCAGGGTGAAGATCCCGACCGGCAGCAGCCGGCCACGGATCTTCTTCAGCACCTGGTTGATGTCGGGCAGCAGGATGGCGACGCCGGCGACCTCGCCGCCCAGCTCGATGAACAGCATGATCTCCGGGTCGATGATCAGCTTGAGTTCGGCGGCCAGGTGGTCGAACTCCGCGTCGGTGTACTTCACGAACCCCCAGTTGTCGACCCAGGCATCGGCGTAGATGCGCTTGAGCAGGCCGAGCTCGCGGTCGAAGCGCTTCATGTCCGCCGGTCGCACCACGGGCCGGTAGCGCCGTTCGACCCGTTCCGCGAGCCGCACGACGCGTGTGGCCAGCTCGGGCGTGTCGTGCAGCATCCAGGCGTAGAGGTCCTTGACCTTGGCGAAGCCGGCCGCCTCCACGTAGCGCGGGTAGGCGGGTGGGTTGTAGGGCATCATCACGAACGGGCTGGTGTCGAACGCGTCGATCTGGAAGCCGCTGCCGTCGTTCATCGAGGGGTTCGCGGGACCCCGCAGCAGCTTGCGGCCGAGGGCGCGAGCCCACGCCTCCGCGGTGGCGAACAGCGCGTGGGCGGTCTCCTCGTCGGCGGCCTCGAAGAAGCCGAAGAAGGCCACGTCGTCGTGGTGCGCCGCGTTGTGGTGGTCGTCGTCGATGGCCGCGATGCGGCCCACCACGCGCCCGTCGCGGAGCGCCAGGAAGGGTTGGATGCGGGCGTGTTGGTAGAAGGGGTTGCGCTTCGGGTCGAACCGCTCCCACTCGCCGATGAGCAGCGGCGCGACCCAGTGGGGATCGTCGCGGTAGTGCCGGAAGGGGAACTCGATGAAGCGCCCCAGATCGCGCCGGCGCTCGACCGCGAGGATCTCGAAGGCGCTCATGGGTGGCCGGGGCTCCCCGACGCGCTCATGGGATGACGCCGAGCCCCCGGCCGACGGCCGCGAAGACCTCCAGCAGCCGGTCGAGCTGTTCGGGCGTGTGGTTGGCGTTGACGCTGGTGCGGATGATGGCGCGGCCCGTTGGCACGCTGGGCGGCAGGGCCGGTGTGGTGAACACGCCGGCGTCCCAGGCGGCGCGCCAGAAGCGCATGGTGAGCTCATCGGGCCCGACGAGGATCGGCAGGATCGGCGTCTCGGAGCCGAGCGTGTCGAACCCGAGCGCGGCCAGGCCGTCGCGCAGCCGGCGAACGTTGGCCCACAAGTGCTCGCGGTGCCACGGCTCGGTCTCCATGATGTCGAGCGCCTTCAGCGCCGCCGCCATCTGCATGGCCGGCAACGCGGCCGTGAAGATGAACGGGCGCGCCATGTGCTTGATCCAGTTGACCACCTGGCGGTCGCCGGCCACGAACCCGCCGACCGAGGCGAACGACTTCGAGAACGTGCCGAAGATGAGGTCGACCTCGTCCTCCAGGCCGAAGTGCGAGGCGGTGCCGCGGCCGTCCTCGCCCAGGACGCCCGACGCATGGGCGTCGTCGACCACGATGCGCGCCCCGTAGCGGCGGGCGAGGCCGACGATCTCGGGCAGCCGGGCGATGTGGCCGCTCATCGAGAAGACGCCGTCGGTGACGATCAGGCGCCCGCCGTTCCGGTCCGCGTCCTTCTCCAGCAGGCGCCCGAGTTCGTCGACGTCACCGTGCTCGTACTTGCGCAGCGTGCCGTACGAGAGGCGGGCGGCATCGTACAGGCAGGCGTGGTTCTCGCGGTCGTAGTACAGGACGTCGTGGCGGCCGGCGAGCGCCGTGATCACCGACAGCGATCCCAGGAAGCCGGCGCTGAACGTGAGCGCGGCCGGCTTGCGGAAGAACGAGGCGAGGCGCCGCTCGAGCTCCTCGTGCAGGGTCAGGGTGCCGGTCAGGAAGCGCGACCCGGTGCAGCTGGTGCCGAAGTCGTCGAGTGCCGCGCGGGCGGACGCCTTCAGGCGGGGATCCTGGGTGAGGCCGAGGTAGTCGTTGGAGCCGGTGATGACCATCTCGCGGCCCTCGACCGTGACGGTGCCGCCGTGCTGGGCGGCGATCGGCCGGAAGTACGGGTGCAACCCGAGGGCCGCGGCCTCGTCTGCCCGGGTGAAGGCGTAGGCCTTCGCGAAGACGTCGCGGTGGCCGTTGCCGGGCGGCTCGGGAACGCCGTCGATGCCCATGGGCGCTCTCACGGCGCGCGGTTCGGCGTCGTGCGACACGTGGTCCTCCTCGAGGGGGCCGGATGCCATTCCGGCAAAGATAGCACGGCCCGCGCGGACGGCCGTCCCTGACGCTGTCGTCGCGCACACGCCGGGGTGCGGGCGAGCCGCGGGCGCCGCCGTGCGATGCTCGTCGCGGAGGCGTCCCATGCCCACCTACGACACCCTGATCCGCCACGGCCGCGTCGTCGACGGCAGCGGCAATCCGTGGACGTACGCGGACGTCGCGCTCGCGGGCGACCGCATCGCCGCGATCGCGCCGCCCGGCCGCGTGGATCCGGCCCAGGCGCGCGAGGTGGTCGATGCCACGGGGCACGTCGTCTGCCCCGGCTTCATCGACATCCAGAGCCACGCGGTCCTGCCCCTCATGATCGACGGGCGTTGCCTGTCGAAGATCACGCAGGGGGTCACGACCGAGGTCATGGGCGAGGGGTGGACCCCCTCGCCGGTCGTGGGGCGCAACACCGAACCCATGGCGGGCGCGCTGTTCGAGCAGCGGGTCGACCCGAGCTGGCTCGAGCGGGTGGCGGGCTGGCGCCGTTTCGGCGACTGGCTGAGGGCGATGGAGGCGCATGGCGTGTCGCCCAACGTGGGCTCGTTCCTCGGCGGCGGGACGCTGCGGACGGTCGGCAAGGGGATGGACATGGGGCCGGCGACCGAGGTTGAACGCGCGCTCATGCGGCGCACGCTCGCCGAGGCCATGGAGGACGGTGCCTTCGGCGTCGCCTACGCGCTGATCTACCCGCCCGACGCCTACGCCGACACGGCCGAACTCATCGACGTCTGCCGCGCGATGGCGCCGCACGGCGGGGTGTACATCACCCACCTGCGCAGCGAGGCCGACGGCGTCATCGAGGCGCTGGAGGAGGCCCTGGCGATCGGCCGGGGGGCGGGCGTGCCGGTCGAGGTCTACCACCTGAAGGCGTCGCGCCCGAGCGCCTGGTTCCGGATGCCGTCGGTGATCGAGCGCATTCACCGCGCGCGCGCCGATGGGCTCGACGTCACCGCCGACATGTACCCGTACCCGGCCTCGGGCACCGGCCTCACGGCGATCCTCCCGACCTGGACGGCCGAGGGCGGCCGGCTGTACGAGCGCCTGCGCGAAGGGGAGGTTCGGCGGCGCGTGCGCGACGTCCTCGAGGGCCGCGTAGAGGACGACGGGATGGGCCTCGAGACGCGCGGCGGCCCTCACGGCATCATGCCGGTCGGCTTCCTGCGGCCCGAGCATCAGGCGTACGTGGGCAAGCGCCTCGACGAGATCGCCGCGATGCGCGGCCAGGACTGGATCGAGGCCGTCCTCGACCTGCTCCTCGCCGAGAAGCAGCGCATCAGCACGATCTTCTTCTCGATGGACGAGGCCAACCTGCGCACGCAGGTGCAGCAGCCGTGGATCAAGTTCGCCACCGACGCCGGCGGCTACGACCCCGCCTGGGCGGAGGCCCACGGGCCGGTCCACCCGCGCGGCTACGGCACCTTTCCGCGGGTGCTGCGCAAGTACGTCCGCGAGGAGCGGCTGCTGACCCTGGAGGAGGCGGTGCGCAAGATGACCTCGGCCGTCGCCGACCGGCTGTCGCTGCGCGACCGCGGGATGCTGCGCGCGGGCTTGCACGCCGATGTCGTGGTCTTCGATCCCGAGACGGTGGGCGACCGCGCGACCTTCGAGGACCCGCACCGGCTCTCGGTGGGCGTGCGCGACGTGTGGGTCAACGGCGCGCGGGTGCTCGCCGGCGGCGTGCACACGGGCGCGACGCCCGGGCGGTTCGTGAAGGGCCCGGGGGCGTAGGGCTCAGGCCGGGTCTGGTGGCCAGGGTGCGACGTCGACGTCGGTGTGCCCGAAGTCGTCGCCCTTGAAGAGCAGCGGTTCGTCGAGGGCCTTCGCGAGCGCGTCCTTCACGTCCCCTCGAACGCCGCGCGCACCTCCGCCATCCGCGCCGGGTCCGTCAGCAGCTCCGCCGCGATGCCCGCGAGCACCGCCGCGCCGTCCAGGACGGTGGCGTCGCCGCGGGCCGAGCGTGCCGCCTCGGCGAACGCCGCCGTGTGCGGCAGGGCCGCGTCGTCGATGGCCAGCTGCCCGTGCAGGCTCGGCAGCGCCTGCGACACGTTGCCGATGTCGGAGGAGCCGGTGCCCGTGTTCGGGTCGAGCGGGAGGAGGCGGCGTCCGCGCCGTTCGGCGTGGCGCGCGAAGGCCGCCTCGAGCGGCCGGTTGAAGCGCATCTCGCGGTAGCGGATCGGCGCAGGGACGACCTCGGCGCGGGCACCCGTCATCAGCGCGGCCCCCTCGAACAGGCGCTCGAGCCGCGGCGCGAGCTCGCCCTGCAGGTAGGCGCCGTCGGCCGAGCGGGCCACCAGTCTCATGCTCGCCCGCTCGGGGATGACGTTGGAGGCGTCGCCGCCGTGCGTCACGATGCCGTGGATACGGACGTCGGGGCGCACCTGTTGGCGCAGCGCGTCGACTCCGGCGAAGGCGAGGCGCACGGCGTCGAGTGCGTTGACGCCGAGGTGGGGCGCCATCGCTGCGTGCGCCGGGCGGCCGTGGAAGGTGACGTCCCAGTGGGTGCTGGCGAGCAGCGGCATGGCCGCCTGGTTGACGGACGCCGGGTGGATCATGATGGCGGCGTCGATCTCTTCGAACGCGCCCGCGTCGAGCAGCAGCACCTTCCCGCCGCCACCCTCCTCGGCCGGCGTTCCCAGTACGACGAGCCGGCCGGGTAGGTCGTGCATCAGCGGCGCCAGGGCGAAGCCGGCGCCGGCGCCCACGGTCGCGATGACGTTGTGGCCGCAGGCGTGGCCCAGGCCGGGGAGCGCGTCGTACTCACACAGGATCGCCACCGTGGGACCCGCAGCGCTGCCGTCGAGGGTCGCCCGGAACGCGGTCGGGAGGCCGCCCACCCCGCGCTCGACGGCGAAGCCGCGCGCCTCCAGCGCGTCGGCCAGCCACCGCGAGGCCTGCATCTCCTGGAACGCGACCTCGGGATGCGCGTGGATGCGGTGCGACAGCTCGAGCAGGGCGTCGGCCTCGCGCCGGACGTGGGCGTCGATGCGGGCGTGCAGGTCGGTCATGGGTTCCTCCGGGGCGCCGGGGCGCCGCGCCCCCGGTATACCGCGGCCCGGGCAGCCGCCCCCCGGCGCCGCCCGTGCCCATCGATCCCACACACGATGCCAACGTCCGGGGTGCATCGTGGGGTCAGCGGCGCGCGGCGCCGCCGGAGGCCGACGAGGGATGAACGCGAACGGAAGCCCGGGCGGACAGTTGGTGCTCATCGTCGAGGACGAGACCACGCTGGCCCAGACGATCGAGCTCTACCTGCGCCACGAGGGCTTCAGGACCGAGCGTGCGGCGGACGGCGAGCGCGGCGTCGCGCTGTTCCGGGCCGCGCAGCCCGACCTGGTGCTGCTCGACCTGGGCCTGCCCAAGATCGACGGCATGGAGGTGCTGCGCCGCATCCGGGCCGCCTCCGACGTGCCGGTCGTCATCCTCACGGCCCGCGCCGAGGAGGTCGACGAGCTGCTCGGCCTGGGGATGGGCGCAGACGACTACCTGGTCAAGCCGGTCAGCGCCCGCAAGCTGTTGGCGCGGGTCAAGGTGGCGCTGCGGCGCGCCCAGCCGCCCGCCGGACCCGGCCCCGAGGTGCTGCGCGTGGGGCCGCTCGAGGTCGACGCCTACCGCGTCGAGGTGCGCTACGGCGGCGCCCCGCTCGACCTCACCCCCAGCGAGTTCAAGCTGCTGCAGCACATGGCGCGCACCCCGGGCCGGGTCATCGAACGGGCCGAGCTCTACGAGGCCGCCATCCCCGACGGCGACGCGCTCGAGCGCGCCGTCGACATCCACGTGGTCAACCTCCGCCGCAAGCTGCGCGACGCCGGGGCCGGCGAGCGGCTCATCCGCACGGTCCGCGGCCGCGGCTACGTGCTCGAGGACCGTCCGGCGTGAACCGGCTGTCGACCCGCCTGCTGCTCGCGATGCTGGTGGTGGCGTTCGTGTCGCTGGTGGCGGTGCCGGTGGCGACGACGCTGGCCGACCGCGTGGCGCTCGACACCCTGCCCGAGAGCTACCGGGTGCGGTTGCAGGCCACCGTGCCGGAGCCCTGGATGCTGCGCTCGTGGCTGTTGGGCCGGCGGCCCGCGCTGCGGCCCGGGGTCGTGCCGCCGGGCGTCGGCGACGACCCGGCCCGACTGCGGGTCGAGGTCGAGCGGCTCGTCACCTTCGTGGGCGACTCGCGCGCGGCCCGCCGCGAGGCGACGCTGATGGCGGTGGTGGCGGCGCTGTTGGTCAGCGCGGGGCTGGCGGCCTGGTTGTCGCGCAGCATCGCCCGCCCCATCGCCGCGGTGTCGGCGGCGAGCTCCGAGTTGGCGGCCGGCCGCTTCGGCGCCCGCGTCGACCTGCCGAACCGCGCGGCGCAGCCGCTGGAGACGCGTGCGCTCACCGACGGCTTCAACGCCATGTCGGCGGCGATCGAGCGCTACGAGGGCGAGCGCAAGGCCATGCTGGCCGACGTCGCGCACGAGCTGCGCACGCCGTTGGCCGCGATGCGCCTGCGCCTCGAGGCGCTGGCGGACGGGCTGGTGCCCCTCTCGCCGGCCGAGGTGGCGCTGCTCCGTTCGCACACCGACCTGCTGGCCCGCCTGGTGGACGACCTGCGGCTGCTGACGTTGGCCGACGCGGGCCACCTGACGCTGACGGAGGTCGAGGTCGACCTGGGCGACTGGTTGCGCGACGCGGCGGACGCCGCCCGCGGCGTGCTGGGCCGGCGCGGGGTGGGGTTGACGGCGACGGGACCCACGCCGCCCGCGCGCTCGCGCCTCGACCCGCAGCGGATGACCCAGGTGCTGCACAACCTGCTCGACAACGCGGCCCGCTACGCCCCCGAGGGATCGACCGTCGAGGTGGCGGCCGAGACGGACGCCCGCGAGGTGCGCATCACCGTCCGGGACCGCGGCCCGGGCGTGCCCGAGGACGAGCTCGGGACGATCTTCGACCGCTTCGTGCAGGGGCGGCGCCGGGACGAGCGCGGCCAGATGGGCAGCGGCCTGGGCCTGGCGATCGTGCGCGCCCTGGTCGCGCTGCACGGTGGCCGGGTGGAGGTCCGCAACCTGCCCGAGGCGAGCGGCGGCGGGGCGGCCTTCGGCGTGGTGCTCCCGCGGCAGCGACCCGAGGGCGGCGGCGCCTGAGTCGGGTCGCGGCCGCGGCCGAAGGCCGCGGCCAACCCTTGGTCGGCCCGGTTCACGCGCGCCTCATCCGCGAACCGTTCGCGAACGTTCCGCCAACGTCGCGCCGACGGCCCGCCGCCATCCTGAGCCCGTGACCCTCCGGGGTCGCCGAGTCCACGCACGAATGGAGAACCCGCATGCGACCCACCCTGCGACGCACCACCGTCTCGCTCGTCATCGCCGGCCTGCTGCTCGGCAGCGTCGGCCTCGCACAGGCGCACGCCCGCCGCGGCATCGACGGGTGGCTGCCCGGCCCCGCCGGGTCGGCGACCAGCCTCGGCCGCCTCCCGGCCGCGCTGCCGCTGATCGCCGGGCTGCCGCTCGGCACCACCGTGGAGGCCCGCTTCCACGACGCCGATCCCGCCGAGGGCGCCGCCGCGGTCGTCACCCTCGTGCTCACCGTGGGCGTCGACAGCGAGGCCGCGTTCGCGCGGGCCCTCGCCGACGCCCGCGAGCAGGCCGAGGGCTGGGACGCCGCCTACCTGGTCGTCGTGACCGGCGAGCGGACCCGCACCGTCGTGCTGCCTGCTGCCGACGCGGAAGAGGCGGCGCAGGCCCGGCGCGCCTGGGGCGCCCTGGCGCTGCGCCTGCCCACCGCCGGGATGGCGGACGGCGACACGATCGCCGTCGCCCTCTACGACGCCGACCCGGCGGCGGGCGGCGCCGTCCTGCAGACGCTGACGTTCACGTACGGCAGCGACAGCGCCATCGGCTTCCGGGCCAACCTGGCCGAGGCGCTGGAGGGCGCGGCGGCGGCCGTCGTGACCACCAGCCCGCGCAGCGTGACGATCGACCTGCACGCCGCCGCGACCGCGACGGAGCGCATGCGCGAGCGCGTGGGCGCCATGGCGGAGCGCTTCCCCGCGCTGGCCGGGCGTCTCCGTGACCACCTCGACGGGCGCTGGGGCGCCGGCGCCGACGACGGCCGCCGGCCTGCGATGCCGATGCGGCCCGGGATGCCCGGCCGCCGCTGAGGGCGTGCCGCCGCGACGCGGCGCCGGCCCCGAGGGAACCCCGCACCGATCGAGCCCGCCGGCAGCCGAAGCCGGCGGGCCCGATCGCGCAGGAGGACCGCGTTCAGGCCCGCAGCCAGCGCTCACCGTCGGTCGGGACGCAGGTCGCCTTGAGCGCGCACCAGCCGCAGGCGCCGACGGCGCAGGCCAGACGTCGGACGTAGCCGCGGCGCTCCAGGGCCTCGAGCTCCCGCCGCAGGTGGGTGGGCGGCACGTCCAGCGTCCGCGCCAGCGCCTCGAGCGTGACCGGCGCGGACAGCGCCCGCAGGACCTCGACGCTCAGGGCCACAGCGCGAACACCGCCCATGCCGAGAAGTACGCGACCGTCGTCTGGTAGGCGATCGAGAACAGCATCCAGCGGGTGCCGAAGGCCTTGCGCAGCGCCGCCAGGGTGGCGACGCAGGGGACGTACAGCAGGGTGAACACCATCAGCGCGAGGGCCGCGCCGGTCGTCAGGACGCCGCCGAGGCGCTCGCCCAGCAGGCCGTCGACGGCGTCCATGCCGCCGCCGAACCCCCACAGCGAGGTCAGCGTGTCGCGGGCGGCGTCCAGCAGGCCGGTGCCCAGGACGCCCAGCCCGGCGAGGACGCCGAGCGGCTCGACGGCCTCCCCGCCGAGGAAGGTCAGCGCCATGCTCCCGATCACGACCTCCTTGGCGACCGCGCCGGGGATGAGGGCGCCGACGACGCGCCAGTCGCCGAGGCCCAGGGGCGCGAACGCCGGCGCGAGGGCGCGCGCGGTGGCCTCGAACAGGCTCGTGCCGCTCGGCAGCTGCAGCTCCAGCAGGGCCCAGACCGCCACGACCGCGAGCAGGATGGGGCCGCCGGCGCTCTGCAGGAAGCTGCGGGTGCGGGCCCAGGCCAGCCGCAGCACCAGGCTGGCGGGGGGCCAGCGGTAGCTGGGGAGTTCCATGGCGCCGCTGCTCTCGGGGGTGCGCAGGACGTGCTTGAAGAGCAACGCCGAGACGATCGCCACCACGAAGCCGAGCAGGTACAGGCCGGTGACCACCACCGCCGCGTACGCCGGCACGAAGGCCGCCGCCAGCAGCACGAACACCGGCAGGCGGGCGCCGCAGGCGATCGACGGCAGCGCCAGCGCCACCCGCAGGCGGTCGCCGTTCTCCTCGAGCGTGCGGGTCGCCTGGACGGCGGGCACCGTGCAGCCGACCGCCAGGACCATGGGCAGGACCGCGCGGCCCGGCAGCCCGATGGCGCGCATGAGCCCGTCGGCCAGGTACGCGACCCGTGCGAGGATGCCGGCGTTCTCCAGGAAGCCGAGGAGCACGTAGAGGGTGAAGAGCACGGGGACGAAGGCCACGACCGTGCCGACGCCCTCGACCAGCGCCCCCGCCAGGAAGGCCGCGAGCAGCGGCGGCAGCGCCAGGGCCGCGATCCAGCCGGTCAGCACCCCCTGCACCACGCCGAAGAAGCCGATCCAGGGGTCGGAGAGGGCGAAGGTGAGGTGGAAGGTGAGGGCCAGGCCGGCGATCAGCGCCACCGGGCCGACGAGCGGGTGCAGTAGCCAGCGGTCGACGCGCTCGCTCGGGTCGACCCGACGACCGCCGCGCCTGGTGGCGGCCGAGGCCAACTCGTGGGCGAAGCGGAAGCGGGCCTCGGCGATCGTCAGGAACGGGTCCACGCCCGCGGCATCGAGGCCGGCGCGTTCGGTGGCCGCGTGGGCCGCCAGCGTGAGCGCGCTGACCCGCGGTTCGGTCGGCGATGCGGCCGTCAGGGCCGCCGCCGTGGCCGCCGCGGCGACGATGCGTCGTTCGGCCGCCGCCGTCGGCAGCTCGCCCGACAGCGCGGCCAGCGCGTGCCAGCTGGACGCGCTGCCGGGGCGCAGGCGGTCGGCGGCGGCCGCGATCGCCTCCGGGTAGGGGAGGGCGAGGCTGGGCGTGCGCGCGCCCCCCGCGGCCGCGATCAGCGCCACGGCCCCGTGCCGGCGGTGGTCGGGCAGCGCCACCACCGGGACGCCCAGGGCGGCCTCGAGGGCGGCCGGGTCGATGGACACGCCGCGCTCCGCCGCCTGCTCGAGCAGGTTCAGCGCCACCACCAGCGGCCGGCCCAGTTCGGCCAGCTCGAGGGTGAGGGTGAGGTCGCGCGCGAGGTGGGTGGCGTCGACCAGGTTGACGACCAGGGCCTCGGGGTGGGCCATGAGCGCCAAGAGGACGACGTCCTCTTCGGAGCTGGTGCCGGCCAGCGAGTAGGCGCCGGGGAGGTCGACGAGCGTGACCTGGTGACCGCCCAGCCGCGCCGCGGCCGTGGCGACCTCGACGGTGGTACCGCTCCAGTTGCCGACCTGCAGGTGGCTGCCGGCGACGGCGTTGATCAGGCTGGACTTGCCGACGTTGGGGGTGCCGACCAGGCACCAGGTGACGTCGGTGGGTGCGGCGGCGACACCGGTCTCGATCGCGCGGGACGTCGGTGCGCCTGGCTCACACCGTGGGAAGGGCATACGCCCCCTCGGGGATCCGCTCGGGGGCGCCGAGCAGGCCGGCGGGATCGTCGACCTGGACGAGCACGTCGTTTGCCTCGCAGGCGCGCAGCATGAGGTGGACGGTGCCTGCCCGAAGCTCGAGCGGTCCGTTGCCGGGGGCGCGGCCGAGGACCGCGAGCTCGGCGGTGGGGCGCAGCCCGAGCGCCATGAGCCGGCGCTGGAGGCGCGGCGCGCCGGCCAGGCTCACCACCCGCCCGCAACCGCCGCGGCCGAGCCGGCTCAAGGGGCAGATCACGCAGCACGGCGCGCACGCGGGGCGCGTGTCCGACGCGGGCGATGAATCCCCAGTGATCCGGTCGGCTTTCATGCCGTCAGCTTGCCGCGCGCCGGCCGCGCCCGGCCAGGGACATCCTGCCCTGCCCTGGTACGCGCGTGTCGGACGGCGAGCGGTCGGGCGCCCGGCGGGTGGCCGGGAACGCCGCCGCGCGGACCCGCTCGATGCGTGCGGGCCGCCCTACGGGGCGGCCCGCACGGGTCCTCAGGAGGTGACCTTACCGTGGGTCAGAACGGATCGGTCGGACGGTGCATGCCGCTGACGTCCCAGCCGAGGTCGGCGAGCGAGTCGTGCAGCAGCTGGATCACGTACTGGCTGTTGTGGGCGTAGCCGCCGGGGTCCTTCTTGGCGTACTGGTAGTTGTAGGCGGCCCGCAGCAGGCGCGGGGTCCAGGTCACGTACATGTTGGGCCGGTTGACCTCTTCGGGGTCGGCCACGCCGTTGTCGTTGGCGTCGATGTAGAAGTACGGGTGCGCGAGGCTGCTGTACACGATCGGCGTGCCGACGACGTCGCGGGCGTAGGCCTGCACCGCCTCGTTGAGCATCCCGACCATGTTGGAGATCTCGTAGTACGTTCCCGCGCTCTCGTCGCCGTCGCCGTCGAAGTCGCCGGGGAACTCGCGAATCCCGCGCAGGTCGGCGACCGTCATCACGCCGGAGTGGCAGTCGGAGCAGGTGTTGGCGATGTCGACCTGCTGGTTGTGCGGGTCGTGGCACTGGGTGCAGGTGCCGACGTCGGGGTCGTGCGGCCAGAATCCGACGTAGTCCCGGCCGGCGTACTGGTAGCCGCCCATCGCCTCGCCGCCGAAGCGCGAGGCGGCGGCCGAGAAGTAGTGGATGTTGATGAAACCGAGCCGGTCGGAGACGACGTCGTCCTCGATGCTGCCGATGCGGGCGTCGACCGTCGTGGTCGAGGCGCGGCCCTGGTGGCATACGGCGCACATGTTGTCGCCCGAGGTCCCGAAGCTGAGCACCGCGCCGCTGGGGAAGCGCACGCTCTCCAGCGTCAGCAGGCCGAAGTCGCTCTCGCTGACGTGGCAGGTGGTGCACTGCATGCCCTGGGTGGGGGCATGGGCGATCTGCACGCCGTTGGCGATGAAGAAGGGCAGGCCGCCGCCGGTGTGGCACGTCGAGCAGGCCGCGGGCACGGCGCCCTGGGCGTCCCAGTAGCGCCAGGCCCGGCTGGTGCCGTCGAAGTGGCCGGCATCGTCGCGGTGCAGGCGCTCGATGACGCCCAGGTCGACGACCGGGGCCAGCGCCAGCGCGTCGCGCAGGGAGCCGAAGTCGAGGCCGCCGGCGCTGGCGAGGACCTCGCCGACGGGCGCCGCGGCCAGGGCGGGCTCGTCACCGGGGCGAGCGAGGCCCATGGTGGTGCCGCCGAGCGCACCCGCCAGGTCCTCGATCGAGTCGTGGACGATCTGGATGAGGTACTTGGCGTTGTGGGTGTAGCCGCCCGGGTCCTTCTTGGCGACCTGGTAGTTGTAGGCGGCCGCCAGCAGGCGCGGGGTGAACGTGTTGTAGGCGTTCGCCCGCGTCTGCTCGTCGGCCGAGATCGCGCCGTCGCCGTCGAGGTCGAAGAAGAAGTACGGGTGGCCGTCGGCGTAACCGATCGGCTTGCCCACGACCTCGGCCGCGTACCCCTGGATCAGGCCGAACAGCATGGCCCGGAGGTTGGTGAGCTCGGTGTGGATGCCGGTGGTGATGTCGCCGTCGCCGTCGTAGTCCACCAGCGAACCGGCCGCACGGATGTCGCGCAGGTCGGCGATGGTCTCCACGCCCGCGTGGCAGGTGGCGCAGCTGGCGACGTCGATCTGCAGGCTGTGCGGATCGTGGCAGCTCTGGCAGGTGGCGTACGTGCTGACGTGCTCGAAGCGCGCCTCGTAGCGCTTGCCGGGGTACTCGAAGCCGGCGCCCGCGTCCGCGCCGTAGAGGGTCGCAGCCGCCGCGTAGTAGTGGATGTTGACGAAGCCCTGGCCCTCCATCACCGCATCGTGGTCGACCGCCGCCCGCTCGATGGCGGTGACGATGGTGGCCCCGCTGGCGCGGCCCTGGTGGCACTCCATGCACACGGCCTCGCGCCCAAGGTCGGTGAGCAGCGCGCCCGAGGGCATCCGAACCTCGGTCTGCGCCACCGTGACCTCGTTGTGGCAGGTGCTGCACTGGATGATGCCGGGCGCAGCGGGCTCGTCGACGACGCCCGCCGCGGAGCCGTCGAGGCCGATGTAGTCGTGGAAGCCGCGGTTCGAGTGGCACTTGGCGCAGGTCACGGGCACGGCCAGCGGGTCGGTGGCGTTCCAATAGGTGAACGACAGCGACGTGAGGTCCGCGTGCGGGCTGCGGACCCAGGTGTCGAAGAAGGGGATCTCGACCTGGTCATAGCTCAGGGCCGGCGCCTCGGCCTGGGCGCTGACCGTGGCCAGCCCCGCCGCCGGGCCGCCGGCGTGGATCGCGAACACGGCGACACCGATCGCGAGCACGACGAATACGGGTAGGAGTGCGACGGGCCTCATCCGACATCACCTCCGAGCTCCCCGGCTCCCCGCCCGCCCGGCAACGGACGGCGAAGAGTGAACGGATGCAGCTGCATCGATGAGTCTAGCATGAGCCGTGGGCGCGATGGTGGTGTGCCCGTCGGGCGGGGGGCGCCCTTCGACGCCTCCTGGACGTGGTCGCTACAGGGCCAGGTCGAAGATCCGCCACGTCTTGCTGCGGGTGCCGCCCATGCCCTCGGTGGAGCGGATCACGCGGCGGTTGACCTCGAGCAGCAGCGAGACGTCGCAGCTGCGGTAGCCGCGGCGGGCGAAGCGGGCGACGATCTCGCGGAACAGCAGCGCGTCGACGCCCGAGGTGCGGTGGCCCGGCACGATGCCGAAGAACATGAGCCGCGCCCGGTCGATGCGCCGGCGGCGGGTCAGCAGCCGGGCCAGGCGCACGGGATCGGCGTCGCCGTACCAGCGCCAACGCGGCCGCAGCCACACGTTGGGGTCGGGGAAGGCCCCCAGGACGGCCACCGGGGTGTCGCCGCGGTACGCGAAGCGCACCAGCTCGGGGTCGATGATCGGCCGCAACTGCCGCACCAGCGCATCGGCCTCCCAGGCCTCGATCGGCAGGAAGCCCCAGTTCTCGGCCCACGCCTGGTTGTAGAGGTCGACCACGAGCCGCACGTCGGCCTCGAACCGCCCCATGTCCATGGCACGGGTGCGCAGCTCGCGCCGCGCCGCCACGGCCGCCGCGACGCGGTAGAGCTTCTGCGGCAACGGCTTGGTGAGGTCGACCAGGTAGGCGTGGTAGTCCATCGCCTTGACGAAGCCGTAGCCTTCGATCAGGCGGGCGTAGTACGGCGGGTTCCAGGTGTGCTCGACCGCCGCGTCGTGCTCGAAGCCGTCGATCAGGCAGCCCTGGCGCTCGTGGGTGACGTTGGCGTACTCGCCCGGCCCGCGCAGGGTGGTCGCGCCCCGCGCCCGCGCCCAGCCGGCGGCCGCGGCCAGCAGCGCGTGCGCGACGGCCTCGTCGTCCACCGTCTCGAAGAAGCCGAAGAACGCCATCCTGACGCCGTAGTGGCGGTCGAAGCGGTCGTGGATCAGCGCCGACACGCGGCCGACCGGCGTGCCGCCGCGGCGCGCCAGGAAGTGCGTGGCCGTGGCGCTGCGGTGGTACGGGTGCGCCGGCTCGAGCAGGCCCCGTTCACCCAGCAGCCGGCTGCCGAGCAGGTCGGCGTTCAGCTGCGGCACCCAGTGCGGGTTCCCGCGGTAGTGGCGCCAGTGGAACGCCACGAACTCGCGGATGCGCGGGTCGCCGGGCGGGATCTCCTGGATGACGACGGGGGTGGTCAGGGAGCGCTCCTCGACTACCAGGCGTACGCGTTCGGCGCCTCGCCCCCCGGGCCGGGGAAGACGGCGTCGAGCTTGGCCAACACCGCGGCGTCGAGCGTGACCTCGGTGGCGCGCACGGCGCTCTCGAGCTGGTCGACCGTGCGGGGCCCGATGATGGGTGCGGTCACCACCGGGTTGTGCAGCAACCAGGCGAGCGCCACGGTCGCCGGCGCCTCGCCGATCTCGCGGCACAGCGCCTCGTAGCGCTCGAGTTGCGGGCGCTTGGCCTCGATCTGCTTCTGGGCCGATTCGGAGAGTCGCCGGCCGGCGTCGAGCTTCTCCAGCACGCCGCCCAGCAGGCCGCCCGCCAGCGGGCTCCAGGGGATGAGGCCCAGGCCGTAGTGGCGGCACGCGGGGATGACCTCGAGCTCGATGAAGCGGTTGTCGAGGTGGTAGATGCTCTGCTCGCTCGCGAGGCCCATGAGGCCCCGGCGCGCCGCCTCCTGGCAGGCCGTGGCGATGTCCCAGCCGGCGAAGTTCGACGAGCCCGCGTAGACGACCTTGCCCTGCTTCACCAGCGCGTCGAACGCCTGCCAGATCTCGTCCCAGGCGCAGTCGCGGTCGATGTGGTGCATCTGGTAGAGGTCGATGACGTCGGTCTGCAGCCGGCGCAGGCTCCCCTCGCAGTGCTTGCGGATCTTGTAGGCGGAGAGGCTGCGCCCGTCGGTGTTGGGCTCGGCGCGCTGGCCGCGGCGGTCGACGGGGTTGTACACCTTCGTCGCCAGCACCACCGACTCGCGCCGTCCGCCGCCCAACGCGAACCAGTTGCCGACGATGATCTCGGTGTCGCCGCGGTCGGTGGACCAGCCGTAGGTGTCGGCCGTGTCGAAGAAGTTGATCCCCAGTTCGAGGGCGCGGTCCATGATGGCGAAGGACTCGTCCTGGTCGGTGTGCCAACCGAAGTTCATGGTGCCGAGGCAGAGGTTGCTGACGAGGACGCCGTGTTGGCCGAGGCGCTTGTGCTGGATGCTCATGGCGACTCCTCCGGGCGCGCGGGCGCGGGGTGCGTGGCCTCAGGGTACGTCACGGCAGGAAGCGCGCCTTCAGCCACGACGAGATCTCCTGCAGGAGGCCCGGTGCGAACGCCATCTCGAGCCGCAGGTACTCGTCGACGCCGCCGGTGACGGCCCGCTGGAAGAGGTGGTTGGCGTCGTCGAGGATCACCACCGTGACGTCGCCGTTGCCGGCCTCGGCCAGCGCCGCCTCGTAGGGCGGCAGGTTCTGTTCGAGGTCGACCTGCACGTCGAGTCGCGCGAACAGCCCCAGCACCGGCACGGTCACGCGAGACCAGTCGTCGGCCGGGTCGTAGGCCAGGAACAGGCGCATCCAGGGCGTCTGGAAGGCGGCCACGCCGGCCGCCACCTGCTGCGCCACGAAGGTGTCGACGTCGCCGAGCTGCGCCCGGGTCGCCTCGGGCAGCGCCGCCACCTGGGCCGCCGTCACCTCGGTCAGGAACGCCTCGAACCCGGCCCAGTCCTCGGCCAGCGCCAGCTCGACGAGCCGCGTCTGCTGCGCGACGGCCTCGGCCACGGCCTCGGCGGGCATGCGGCTGGTCTCGGCGATGCGCTCGACCTGCTTCACGACGCCCTCAGCGTAGGGCACGGCCGGCGCGGCCATGGCCACCACGAAGGCGACCTCGGGCGCGCGGGCCGCCACCATGGCGACGATCAGGCCGCCCTCGGAGTGGCCCAGCACGCCCACGCGTTCGGGATCGACGTCGGGGCGGGCGCGCAGGTAGGCGACGCCGGCCTCGAGGTCGTCGGCCAGGTCGGCGGTGGTGGCGCGCTCGTGGTCGCCGGTGGAGGCGCCGACGCCACGCTCGTCCCAGCGCAGCACGGCGAATCCCTGGCGGGTCAGGTGGTCGGCCAGCCAGCGCAGCGACAGGTAGCCGGGCAGGGCCGGGTTGGCGCCGTCGCGGTCCTGGGCGCCGCTGCCCGACACCAGCGCGACGGCCGGGAAGGGCCCGGCGCCGCGGGGGATCGACAGCACGCCCGCCAGCGTGGCGTCGCCCGAGGCGAAGGCGACCTCCTCCAGCGCGTACGGCAGGTCGCCCGGAGCGAGCGACTCGGGCTGCGGAATCAGGACCTCGAGGCCCGCGAGCACCTCGTTGGTGGCGGCGTTCACGGCCTGCATGAACGACGCCTGCGTCGCCTTGGCGAGCACCATGACGGTGGTGCCGCCACGCTCGTGGGTGAGCACGGCGAGGATCTCGTCGCCGAAGACGTAGAGGCGCTGGGTCCAGACGCCGCTCGGCAGCGCGACCGGGCTCGTCTGCAGCGGCGCGGCCGCGAAGGCGGGGTCGGGCGGCGGGTCGACGAGCATCGCCAGCGCCGAGGTGATCACCCGCTGCTCCTCGCCGATCGACGCCAGCACGTGCAGGACGCCCTCGGGGTCGGTGCGGCGGAAGGTGACGACGTCGGGGGTGGCCTCGGTGGTCCAGCCGGCGGGCACCGGGGTGACGAAGCGGCCCTGCGGGTCGGCGTAGCGTTCCTGGGCGGTTGCCGACCCGCAGGCCAACAGGATGG
>Ga0114946_10000844_pt1 | contig 20857 bp, 13 predicted proteins | sample WalLakDeSediment_FD_88676 | JGI IMG/M metagenome (GOLD analysis project Ga0114946, IMG submission 88676) | Lake sediment microbial communities from Walker lake, Nevada to study Microbial Dark Matter (Phase II) - Walker Lake 11/02/13 Deep Sediment | ecosystem: Environmental > Aquatic >...
ATGGAAGGTCATAGATTCTATGATCTTGCAAGATGGGGAACTGCAAAAGCAGAATTGGACTTCTACTTTGCTTTGGACGGTCAGTTATTGGCCGCTGCATTGGGTGGCTCTAGCTTTACCGTAGGTAGAGATGAGTGGCTTCCTTTACCGCAGAACCAAGTGGACTTGATGGGTTCTGATAAATTGGTTCAAAACCCTGGATATTAATTCCTATTAAATCTATAATAGTGTTTCAAAGAGATGGTGTAAGCCATCTCTTTGTTTTTTTATATGGTTTCAGCAAGAATAATGTAAGTTTTTGAAATTTTGGAAATGGATTTTTTACTTTGGAAGTAACCACTTAAATTACTTCATGATGCTTAGTTTAGACCTTAGCTTTATTTGATTCCACTGGCTTTACAGGATAGAGAATTCCGGAATAGTTTAAATTAACTTCCTTTTCGGTTCTTGATTTTATAAATTAATACTAATTTGAATGCGATTTATACCCAATACCAAAGAAGTACCCGCTATGAGAATTTCCGTGATTATTGTCAGTGTTTTACTGATTATCAGTTCTTCCTGTAAAAGAAAATCAGAAACTTTATTTGAATTGAGATCTGATTCAGGGATTCAATTCAACAATCTTATCATTGAGTCAGATACATTTAATATCCTAACTGATGAATATATTTTTAATGGAGGTGGTATAGCTGTCGGGGATTTCAATAACGATGGTCTTCCTGATCTATATTTTACCGGGAATCAGGTTTCTAATTCATTATATCTCAATAAAGGCAAATTCCGATTCGAAGACATTACTTCTTCTTCCGGCACTGCCGCTTCAGACAGGTGGAGCACAGGGGTTACTGTAGTGGATATCAACGGTGACGGTTGGATGGATATTTATGTTTGTGCAGCCATGTTTACGGATAAGGAAAAAAGAGCCAATATGTTATTTGTCAATCAAGGCTTGGATGAAGATGGAAATCCATATTTTAAAGAAATGGCTTCTGAATATGGAATAGCAGAGGAAGGGAATAGTATGATGGCCACTTTTTTTGATTACAATAATGATGGCTTATTGGATCTCTATGTGTTGAATAATGAACAGAATAAAGGAGTCCCATCCAATTTTAGAGAAAAAATAACAGATGGTTCTGCTATTAATAATGATAGGTTGTATAAAAACAACGGTAATGGAACCTTTTCTGATGTAACTATTGAAGCGGGTATTACCATTGAAGGTTTTGGTTTGGGCTTAGCAGTTGCAGATATCAATCAGGATGGATGGTTGGATTTGTATATTTCCAATGATTATACCCCAAATGATATTTTATATATCAATAATCAGGATGGGACATTCACCAATCAGACAAAAGAATATATCCGGCACCAAAGTATGTTTTCCATGGGTTCTGATATTTCGGATTACAATAATGATGGATACCAGGACATCATTACATTGGATATGTTAGGTGAAACCAATTACAGGAAGAAGACCACCATTTCAAAAAATTCCTATCAGACCTATATTAACAATGAAGAGTGGGGCTATGAATACCAGCATGTAAGAAATATGTTGCATGTAGGGAATGGACCTGGGATTCCATTCAGTGAAATAGGATTTATGGCAGGGGTGTATCAGACAGATTGGTCCTGGTCACCACTTTTTGTGGATATGGACAATGATGGAAAAAGGGATTTGTTGATCACCAATGGGTTTCCCAGGGATATTACTGATAAAGACTTTGCCAATTATAGGGCAGATGTTGGCAACGTGGCTACTATTAGGCAATTGTTGGATTCCATACCGATCGTAAAAATTCCAAATTATGCTTTCAGGAATAATGGAGACTGGACATTTGCTAATTACGGCGCTAAGTGGGGCCTTGATAAGCCTTCATTTTCCAATGGAGCTGTATTTGTAGATTTGGATGGCGATGGAGATTTGGATTATGTGGTCAATAATATTAACGATCGGGCTTTCGTTTTCGAGAATACCTTAAATAATAAAAAGAATTTCCCCAATTATCTAAGGCTGAAGTTGAAAGGCCAAGCCAATAATCCCATGGGGATTGGATCTAAAATAGTCATTCGATTAGAGAATGGTGAACTTTTATACCATGAACAGCAAATTTCAAGGGGATATATGTCCGCGGTGGAGGATGTGGTCCATTTTGGTTTGGGAGAGGAGATTGTCCTATCCCTTGAAATTTTCTGGCATGATGGAAAACATCAAATATTGGAAAATATTGGAGTTAATCAGGTGTTAATAGTAGACCATAGTCAAGCTGCACCTGTTGCATTAAATAGCCTGGATTTCCCTTTTACACCAAAGAAAACAAATCCCATATTGACTGAGATTTCTGAAAAACTGGGTATTCAGTTCACCCATCAGGAAGCTGATAAAGTTGATTACAATATCCAAAGAACCCTGCCCCACAAATTGACACAATTTGGACCTGGATTGGCTGTTGGGGACGTCAATGGGGATGGGTTGGAAGATTTTATTGTAGGAAGTGCAGCAGGGTATTCACCTAGCCTGTTTCTGCAGCAATCCGACGGAAGCTTTATTGAAAAGGAAATGTTTGAAACCCCTTCTGATAAACGCTTTGAGGAGGTGGGGATGGTATTGTTTGACCTGGATAATGATGGGGATCTGGATATATATATGGTTTCCGGAAGCCCTGAATTTATACCGGATGCCGATGAATATATTGACCGGATTTACCTTAATGACGGGAAAGGAAACTTTACTTTAGGTGAAGATAGAATGGAAGCCTTTAAAGCCAGTGGATCCACGGTACGTGTGGCGGATTTTGATGGGGATGGTTATTTGGACCTTTTTGTAGGCGGAAGAACCTCCATAGGCCAATTTCCATTCCCTGAACAATCTGTTTTACTTAAAAACAGAAATGGGAAGTTGGAAGACGTAACGGATATCATAGCGCCTGATTTAAGAAGAGTGGGTATGGTAACAGATGCACTATGGACCGATTACGACAATGATGGCCTGGTAGATCTCATTGTAGTAGGGGAATTGATGCCCATTACGGTTTTTAAGAACAATGGTGATGGATTTGAGAAGTTAAAAAATACAGGTTTAGAGAACCATTTGGGCTGGTGGAACAGTATTGCTTCCGGAGATTTTGATGGGGATGGGGATATGGATTATATCGTGGGTAATTTAGGGGCGAATAATTATTACCACCCATCCACAGATAAACCGGTAACGGTTTATGGAAAAGATTTCGATGATAACCGGAGTGTTGACCCTGTCATTTTTACTTATTTCAAAGACAATACAGGTAAATATATTTCAGTCCCTGCACATTACTGGGATGATTTGTATGGGCAAAGTACCATGTTCCGTAGAAAATTCAACCGTTACAAAGAATACGCTAGAATTACGGAGGAAACCTTATTTACTGCTGAAGAGCTGGAAGGGGCTTTAAAACTGCTAGGTAATTATGATAGGACCAGCTACATAGAAAACTTGGGGAATGGGAAATTCAAAGTCCATGAATTGCCGTTATTAGCCCAAATTGCGCCTGTCAACGGTCTGGTTGTACATGATATCAACAGTGATGGAAAACTGGATGTTTTGATGGTGGGTAATGATTATGGCAATGAGGTGTTTTCAGGAAGGTATGATGCATTTACCGGTCTTGTTCTTTTGGGAGATGGAAAAGGAGGCTTTGAGGCGGTTCGTTCACTTGAAAGTGGTTTCGTTGTTCAGGGAGACGCGAAATCTATGGCAGTTGTGATGGGATCTGATGGAAATCCAAAGGTTATCTCCACCCAAAATAGAGGTGAATTATTGGTACATCAATCAACTCAGGCGGGAAGAGGGAGTTCATTTACTCCACCCAAAAATATACATACCCTATTGCTTGAAATGTCTGGTGGGGAAAAACAAAAAATAGAAATCAATAACCGTTCCGGATTTAATTCGAATTCCAGCAGGGCCATCTTCATTCCTGAAAATATAGTTTCCTTGAAGGGTGTGGATTATAAGGGGAAAGTGGTTGATTTGGATTTTTAAATTGTGTCACACGGACTTTTGGAAAGTTTGAATACGCAAGTTTTTATTGATTTATGCTTTCAGACTTTCCAAAAGTTCTATGTATCAACGGTAGAGCTGGTTTAAATCGGCCTGGCAAATGTCAATCATCAATTGCCCCACCTTTTTGCATACATCTTCATAATACTTCTTTCCTTTCTCCGGATTTGATTTCTTGGGATTACCGATTCCGGTATCTTCAGTCACCTGAGACCATTTTCTTTCCGCCCAGGCCCATTTCTCTTTTAAGCCGGGAATAGTGGATTTTTTTTCTATCCCTTCTCCGGCCTCTTCCAAAGGGAGTACCAGATCGGGATGTAAATACATGATCAAGCTGGTCTCCATTTCATCAGCGTGGTCTCCCTCTTCTTCAAAGTATAATTTTTTATCCACGGATTGATACCAATTACAGGTCATCAAGAGCATATTGGGAAACAATAAGCCCAGTTCCCTTAGCATGGTCTTGAAATCATTTCCACCATGGCTGTTGATAATCAGGAATTTTTTGATTCCCTGCCGATCCAGGACTGTCAATACATCCTTTAGGATGGCAAATTGGGTACTTGGGTTCATATTGATATCCAGGTAAATATCACTTTGACCTGTATTTACCCCGAAAGGTAGGGTTGGAAGGACAATTACCTTTGCCCCATTTTCCCAGGCCATTTTTCCTGCACCTGCCGAGATGGAATCAGCCTCAAAGATATCGGTTCCGTACGGCATATGGTAATTATGGGCTTCAGTGGCTCCCCATGGGAGAATAGCTAGCTCAAACCGTTCATTTTTAAGGTTTTTCCAGTTGTTTTCTGCTAAAATATAAGGTCTCATTTTTTTGGTCTCTTTGTTTCTTACAAGTTAATATTGGCATTCCCTATTACCAAATTCAAAAATCCAAATTACAAACTCCAAGCTCCAAGTTCCAAAACTCAAAACCGAATCTCCAATCCAAAATTTATAATAATAAATATACAATCCACCTAAGCTTAAAAATAGGACTTGTTTAAAATAATCATTCAAGTCAGGTATAAATATGTAATTTTTTTTGAATCTTTATTCCTGAATAAATTTTTGCTTCAGCTCAAAAAAATCGATATGTCTGATCGGAGATCCTTTATTAAAAAGACCCTTGTTTCAACTTCCCTGCTATTACCCGGAGGTATTTTACAAGCCTGTGCCCAAACTTCCCAAGAAGAGGCAGGTGAAAAATTCAAGCCATTGATCCTTTCAACCTGGGACCATGGAATGCCTGCCAATGATAAGGCTTGGGAGGTACTCATGCATACAGGGGATCTTGTTTCTGCCGTAGAAGAGGGGGTGAAAGTGACCGAATTGGATCTGGACAACTTATCGGTGGGTCTTCAGGGATTGCCGGACAGAGAAGGGATTCCGACTTTGGATGCTTCTATTATGAAAGGAGATGGATCCTGTGGGTCGGTAGCATTTGTCAGACAGGTTAAGCACCCCATTTCATTGGCCAGGATGGTGATGGAAGAAACACCGCATGTGATGTTGGCAGGAGAAGGTGCACGACAGTTTGCCATTGCCCAGGGATTTGAAATGGAAGAGGAGGTGCTCAGTCCCAAGGCCAACGAAATGTATCAGGAATGGAAAGTTGAATCCAAGTATAGGCCCATCATCAACATTGAAAATCATGATACCATAGGAATGATAGCCTTAGGTGCTGACGGCAAATTGGCAGGATCATGTACCACATCAGGATTGGCCTTTAAAATGCACGGAAGGGTTGGCGACAGTCCCATTATCGGAGCCGGTCTCTATGTGGATGATGAAGTCGGCGCGGCAACTGCCACCGGGCTTGGGGAATCAATTATCAGAATTTGCGGGAGTTTTTTGATTGTAGAACTCATGCGTCAGGGCAGGAGTCCTCAAGAAGCCTGTGAAGAGGCGGTGAGAAGGTTGATAGCGAAGAATTCCAAGGACATTGAGGATATTCAGGCGGGATTTCTGGCTATCAATAAGGAGGGAGAATACGGTGCTTTTGCGGTTCAGAAAGGCTTCACTTTTGCAAGACACCATAGCGAAGGAAAGGATTTGTTACAAGCTGGATTTAAAATGTGATGGGAAAGTTGGTTTTAGAAGCCCCGGTATTTACGGTAGAGGCTGCCCTTAAGGCAGCTGAATTTGGCGTCCACAGACTGGAATTGTGTTCAGATTTCGGAGAGGGTGGTGAAACACCTTCAGCGGGTTGCCTATCTTTTTTAAAGGAGAGGATAACTATTCCGATTTTTGTCATGATCCGGCCAAGAGGAGGTGATTTCGTTTATACTTCTGATGAGCTTGAAGTAATGCGCCAGGATATCAGGATATTGAAATCTTTTGGGGCTGATGGCTTCGTTTTCGGTGTTTTGAATCAAGAGGGCCATGTTGATACAAGTGCCTGTAAATCATTGATACAAGAAGCCGAGGGCCTTCCATGTACTTTTCATAGGGCATTTGATATATGCAAGGATAAAGATCAGGCATTGGAAGATATTATTGAATGTGGATTCAAAAGGATTTTGACTTCAGGTGGTGAAAACACAGTAGAATTGGGAATGAAAAATATTTTGGGATATTTGGTCGGTGCCGGTGAAAGGATTATCATTATGCCCGGTGGTGGATTGAAACCCGCGCATATTCCCCAATTGAACATAGCTGGTCAGCTTATGGAAATCCATGCAAGCTGCAAAAAGTATAGAGCAACTGAAAGTCAATATTTTCATCCAACCGTATCATTGTCCAATGACCCCAGTGCTTTCAAACAGGTTTTGACAATAGACGAAAATGCCGTCAATGAATTTTTAGGTTTGATGGGGCAGAAATAATTATGTCCTTAAAATCACTTTCTTTAATTTATGTGAGGGAGCTTTGATTTTAAGACCATTATTACCTATTCTAAAATAGATTGGAATCCCTTTTTGCTATTGGGAAATAAGTTTTAAGTAAGTCTTCTTATATATTTTATTTTCATGATTGGGGCAAAAATCAATTTATAATGAGGCTAATTTTAATTTTTGTAGAATAACATTTTGAATTCATAATTTTTTCCATTAAATTATTCAGCCCACGATAAATCTAAATAATTATGGTTAAAAGTTTTCAAGGCGTTAGGGCGGTAGAACCCAAAAAAACAGCCGATCCCATTTTAGTAAAGGATCATATGAGTACCAACCTGGTGACTTTCTATCCTGAAGATTCCATTGATCATGTATTGGAAATGTTGACCAAGAGGAAAATTTCCGGTGCACCAGTGGTTGATAAATCAGGTGAATTAGTTGGAATTATCTCAGAGGTGGATTGTTTAAAGGAGATCATTAAGGGTAAATATTCCAATACCCCCAGTTTTCCTTCTTCGGTTTCTGAACATATGACAAAGAATGTGATCACATTATCCCCTGAGATGTCTCTTTTTGATGCAGCGCAGAAATTTTTGGAATTGAAGATCAGGAGATTCCCGGTAATGAAAGAGGGGAGGTTAGTAGGTCAGATCAGTTTGTCCGATATTATCAGGGCTTTTCCCAAGCTTAAATCTACCACCTGGTAGGAGGGGTATTTAGGATTAGAAGGTGAAAGGGAATTCAAATACCTTTCACCTTTTTTTAGATCCTTACTGATTTCAATTTATGGTAAAAGCAGGGTATCGAAAGGGATAATTGATATTTTAGTTCTTCCTAGATATAGCCCACAATTTTATAGGTAAGCAACCCAATCCATTCTTTGAACAGTTTATGCCATAGGGAAATTGCCTGGGGGTCTGGATAAAGAATTGTTGGAAGATTGAATTTTGTATCATGGGAATAATAATCCACAGGGAACGTGTCTGTTGGTAAACCCACTTTATCAAAGCAGCCTTTGGCTCTTTTCATATGAAAAGCTGAGGTAATCAATAAGTATTTTTGTTCCGGAGAATACCCTGATTCAAATAAGGTTTCTTTGGTCAAAACCGCATTTTGATAGGTGTTTTTAGCTTGATTTTCAATAAGAATATCTTCTTGCTGAACACCGGCAATCAGCATGAAATCCCTTAATAATTCAGCCTCTGTATTCGGATTGCTTGGGTTCAGCCCCTGGCCTCCGCTGATCAGGATTTTTTTTATTTTCCCCATTTTGTAAAGCTGAATGGCATGGGTTGCCCGGTCAGCACCTTTGTTGAAAAAAGTCCGGTCATAAACGGTTTTACTTAAATTGGTCACCCCGGTAAGAACGATTCCTACTTCATATTCCGGTAGTTTGGAAAACTCCTTAAAATCAGGCTCCCATTTCTGCATGGCCCAGTTAGAAAAAAATTGATTGGAGAATATCAACAGTAAGATTATCCCATATAATGTGATTTTCCTTCCTTTTTCTTTGTTTTTCCACAAAATTCCTGAAATAAGAATGATAATGACCAAGGTCAATGGCATAACCAGGAAACTTAGAAATTGGGACAGATAGAAAAACATAATTTATAGAAAATTAAAGTTGGAGTTTCTGAGCAACAAATAAAACCAGTCCTTATTAAAAAAACCAGGATGCTTAGATAGAAACAGGGTTTGATTGTAAAAAAACTAGATGAAAAAGAGGGACACAGATAGCAATACTAAAAGCCCAAAAAACATCAATACAAACTTATTGGATTGGGCATGCTGCTCATTCCTGATAAACCTTTCATTGATTAATTCAGTGTTATTATCCGGATTCCTGTTTTCAAGGGGGGGTGTTTTTGCGGCATAGGGATTTTCTTCCATGCCCACTCTTTGGGACATGATACTCCTGTTATCCGTTGAGGATTGAATTATATTGAATCCTGTTGTTCCACCTGCCATTTGACTAAAGTAATGAAAATCTGATAAAAATAAAAATTTTATTTAAGTATTATATCAAATCAAGCCTCCCAAATTCTATTGAGCTTATATATTTCAGGAGATAATTCTGTTATTTTTATTATTGATTTATTAATTTTTTTAATTAACTATTGAAAAGTTCTTAACGGAAGAAAGAAATTAATCAGTTTATCATAAATTAATAATTAAGGCCCTGTCAGTTTATTTATTTTGAGAAGCTTATTTTTACCTTGTTTCTTATGCTTATTTTTGTGATATGACTTTTACCAAACCTAACCTATTGCCTTTATTGCATAATTTGGCTTCCCAACTAGAAGGGGAACTCAAATTCGATTCACTGACCAAAACTTTGTATGCTACGGATGCCTCAGTATACCGTGAAATCCCTTTGGCTGTGGCTTTTCCAAAGACGGAGAAAGATATACAAAAACTCATCCTTTTCGCCAGGGAAAATAAAACCTCCCTGATCCCCAGGACTGCCGGTACTTCATTAGCGGGGCAGTGTGTTGGAAATGGCATAGTGGTGGATGTTTCAAGAAATTTTACTAAAATTCTCGAATTCAATAAGGAGGAAAAATGGGTAAGGGTGCAGCCCGGGGTAGTGCGGGATGAATTGAATCAATTCTTAAAGCCCCATGGCCTGTTTTTCAGTCCCATTACATCCACAGCCAATAGGGCAATGATAGGGGGGATGGTAGGCAATAACTCCTCCGGTACCACCTCTATTGTCTATGGTACGACTAGGGATAAAGTATTACAGCTCAAAACATTATTGAGTGATGGTACACAAGCGGTATTTGAGAGCCTTTCAAAAGAAGAATTTGAAAAGAAATGTGAGTTGGAAACATTGGAGGGTCGCCTTTATAGACAAATAATCAATGAGCTTTCCGATACATCCATTCAAAAGAATATACAGGAAAACTTTCCCAAGAAGTCCATTCACAGAAGGAACACAGGTTATGCAGCAGATGCTTTAATGGATACTGAAGTTTTCTCCGATGGGGAATCGCATTTCAATTTCTGCAAATTGTTATCAGGATCTGAAGGTACTTTGGCATTTACCACGGAAATTAAGATTTCTTTGGATCCCTTACCGGATCCTCTGGAAATTGTTGTTGCCGCACACTTTGAATCCATCCACCAAAGTATGAAAGCAGCTCAGGTGGCTATGAAACATCCTGCTACTGCGGTAGAATTGATGGATAAAATCATTCTGGATTGTACCAAACAAAGTCTGGAATATAACAAAAACAGATATTTCGTTGAGGGTGATCCAATGGCACTCTTGATGATAGAATTTACAGGGAAGACGGAGTTGGAAGCCAGGGAAAAGGGAGAGAAGCTGATAGCGGATTTGAAAGCTGCAGGTCTTGGTTATGCCTATCCTGTAATCGGACCTGATAAGACAAAATCAGCCTGGGCATTGAGGAGTGCAGGATTAGGACTACTGGCCAATATACCGGGAGACAGGAAAGCAGTAGCTTGTATTGAAGATACGGCAGTAGATATTGAAGATTTGGCAAATTATATTGATGAGTTTGACAAGATGATGGAAGGCTATGGTCAGGAACCTGTTCATTATGCCCATGCAGGGGCAGGGGAGATACATCTACGCCCTATTTTGGACCTTAAGAAGAAGGCAGATCAGGAAGAATTTTACAGGATTTCTCTGGATGTTGCCAAATTGGTCAAAAAATACAATGGTTCCTTGAGTGGAGAACATGGTGATGGGCGGGTCCGTGCCCCATTTATTCCATTGATGGTAGGTGAAGAAAATTACCAGCTTTTCCGCCGTATCAAATTCACTTGGGATCCGGATAATATCTTTAATCCGGGAAAAATTGTGGACACCGCTCCTATGAATACTTCTCTGCGGTATGAGGCGGATATGAAAACACCGGAACAGGAGACTTTAATGGATTTTTCTGAAGTAGGGGGTATTTTAAGGATGGCCGAAAAGTGTAATGGCTCTGGAGACTGCCGAAAACTGCCTTCTTCTGGAGGTACCATGTGCCCAAGTTACCAGGCAACAAGAAATGAAAAGGATACAACCCGGGGAAGGGCGAATATTTTAAGGGAATTTTTGACAAAGGATAAGCAACCGAATGCTTTTGATTATCCCGAAATCAAAGAGGCTCTAGACCTTTGCCTATCCTGTAAAGGCTGTACTGCCGAGTGCCCATCCAATGTGGATATGGCATCTATGAAGGCTGAATTCTTATATCAATACCAAAAAACACATGGAGTTTCCTTACGATCAAAGGCCTTTGCCCATATCAATGAGCTCAATTCTCTGGGTTCAATATTGCCGGGTTTTACCAATTTTTCTTTGAGCAATCCTTTCACTGGCAGATTGATGAAGTCGGTTCTGGGGGTTGCCCCCAAAAGAAACCTTCCAGGGATAAGCAAAGTTGACCTGAAGTCTTGGTTCAGGAAAAATCAGGCAAAATTCCCGGTAAAAACACCGGTAATCAAAACCATTTACCTTTTTGTGGATGAATTCACCAACCATAATGACACAGAGATTGGAATCATTACGGTCAAACTCCTGAGAAAACTGGGTTATGAGGTGAAAGTGGTGGACCATGAGGAAAGTGGTCGATCTGCAATATCCAAAGGCTTATTGGAGAAAGCCAGAAAACATGCAGAAGCCAATGTGAAGATATTCAGGGATAAGGTTAACTCCAATATACCATTAGTGGGAATCGAACCGTCAGCTATATTGAGTTTTAGGGATGAATACCCGAGATTGGTAAGAAAAGAATTGATAGAGGATGCCAAAAAGATCAAGGCCCATACCTTATTGATTGATGAATTTTTAGGCAGAGAAGTGGCTGCCGGAAATATTACGCCGGAATCATTCACACAAGATTCCAAGCATATTAAATTACATGGACATTGCCATCAAAAGGCCCTTTCTTCCTTGAGTTGGACCCAAAAAATCCTATCTCTTCCCAAGCATTTTACGGTGGAAGTGATTCCTTCCGGTTGTTGTGGTATGGCAGGTTCTTTTGGCTATGAAGCAGAGCATTACGAGCTGAGTATGCAGATTGGAGAAATGGTATTGTTCCCTGCTGTCAGAAATTCTAAGGGATCGACCCAGATTGCCGCGCCGGGAACATCCTGCCGTCATCAAATTTGGGACGGAACAGGGAAAAAAGCCCAACATCCGGTTGAGATTTTGTGGGATGCCTTAAAAAAGTAAGCTTATAACTTGACCTTGCCTTTTTGTACCTGTTTTGCTAAAATAAGGGCATTATAGGCATTGGCGATTTTTCCTGATATGCATATTTGGGATAAGGTAAATTCTGGATCTGCATCTTCTCCCACTCCCACTTTAATGGCAGGTGAAAGACCTGATTCCATTATGATTTTTTTGACTTGGGAAGCGGTCAATTCGGGATAATAAGACCTGATTAGGGAGGCTATACCTGAAACGGCAGGGGCTGCCATTGAGGTGCCGCCCTGAAATTCATATTCATCCTCAGGCATGGTTGAAAAGATATCATCTCCTGGAGCGAAAATATCTACAGTTTGGGCGCCATAGTTGGAATATGGAGCTATCATCTGTGCCCCATAAAGCGGGGCCAAAGCGCCGACAGTTAATACATTTCCCACAAACTTTTGACCAATTTGAAATTTATGGTCATTTGGAAAATTCGGGTTCTCAGGATCGTCCAAATCCAGGCCATCGTTTCCTGCCGCCATGACTATGAGCACATCTTTGGATTCAGCATATTTTATCGCATCATATACCCATTCCGGATTAGGTGAAAATGATTTTCCAAAACTGGCATTAATGATTTTAGCGCCGTTGTCCACTGCATACCTTATCCCCAAAGCAATGTCTTTATCATATTCATCACCATCGGGGACAGCACGGATACTCATTATTTCCACATGATTTGCCACTCCTTTGATGCCTAGATCATTTTTCCTTTCTGCTGCAATAATCCCGGCAACATGGGTTCCATGGCTTTCATCTTTCAATAGGTTTTGTGGATTTCCATTGCCATAACCTCGATCAAAAAAATTGTATGGATCATCACCAACAGGCGCTCTACCATCAAACTCCAGGTTAAGTTTGTATTTTAACTGTTCAGAATAATAGGAAACGCCTTCTTCAATGAATGCCCTTAACTCATCCAGGTTATCGGAAAAGCTGAAAATCTGCATCAATAAGTTTACTTTTTCATTAAGTTCTCCATTGTCCACCGACATGTTTTCCAGGTCTTCAAAAGTGTAGGTTTCTTTACCCAATTCCTTTTGTATGCTTGCATTTGCATCTTCTATCATGGCGCTCATACCCTGCATATTGTAAATGGTCTGCATAGCTTCTCCATATTCTTTATCGAATTTTCTTTTGGCTTTTGCCTGGTAGTCTTTGTCACCGATTCCCAGTCTTAGAATCCTCACATATTCCCATTGCTCATAGTAAGATTCTCCCAGGAAATTAAAGCCATGGATATCATCCACATAGCCATTGTTATCATCATCCCTATTATTTCCGGAAATTTCCTTGCCGTTTGTCCAAAGCAGGTTCTTGATATCTTCGTGCATCAGATCAATTCCTGAGTCCAGAACGGCAACAACCACCGGTTTACCTTTCTTTCTCCTGATGATTTCTTTATAGGCTCTATCCACACTCATTCCCGGAATGGTATCTTTGATAAGATCTAAATGCTGCCAATTGCTTATTTCTTCACCGGTAAGCTCAGAATTTTTGGGGCTTAAATCAGCAGATAATACCAAAGGGGAGGGTTTAGGGCCAAAAACCGCACAACTGGATACCAGAAAGATCATTATAAGGGTGAATGATAATTGAAGTAGTAAAATGATGCTTTGGGCAATGAACGGTTTGTTATACATATAAGAATATAATTTTCAGGCTTTTATATTCAAGGGATATTGTAAATAGGAAATTGAATAAAAAGGAGTGTTTAAAATTTTGCTTTCCGTTAAGTTTTTTGGATTTTAAATTCCATCAAAGAGGACAAAGCTTTCCAGGTATTCAGGGATAATCGGGTTCCAGTTCAGTTCCTCATGTAGTCTTTTGGCCAATCCTTCTGACGCTAATTTTTCCCCATGAATCAGGAAGGTTTTTTTTGGAGTGGTAGTAAAACCCTCTGCCCATTCTATCAATTCATCCTGATCTGCATGGGCTGACAAGCCTTCTATATAGTAGGATTTGGCTTTTATCGGAACATCAATCCCATACATCCTCGAGGTAGATTCCCCTTCCAATATCCGTCGCCCTCTAGTACCTTCTGCCTGGTAACCAACAAAAATAAAGCTATCATTTTCATTGGGCAGTCTGTTGTAAAGATGGTGAAGAATTCTGCCCCCTGTAGCCATACCGCTTGCAGAAATAATAATCGCATCACCTCTGATAGCATTGAGTGAAATAGAAGCTTCCTGCGTCCGGTAATAATGAAGGTTTTTATGTAAAAAGGGATTGCTTCCGTCTTCTTCCAGGACAGGCCCTAACCTGTGATATTGGGGAAATTTCTTATATACCTTAGTCACATCTATGGCCATAGGGCTATCTACATAAATAGGGATTTCGGGAATTTTCCCTTTTTCCTGCAAGAGGTGGAGGTAATAAAGAATCATTTGGGTCCGTCCTACTGCAAAAGCAGGGATTACAGATACGCCACCGTTCCTATAGGTTTCCCTAATGGCTCTACCTAAGTCTTCGACGGGTTTTTGATGGGTCTGAACCCTGTTACCATAGGTAGATTCCATAAAAAGGATATCTGCAAACGGAATTCTTGATGGAGCATGTAGGATTGGGTCATGATACCTGCCTAAATCGCCCGAAAAGACGAGTTTTTTTTCCTGGCTCTCACTACGGACTTTAATTTTTACAATGGCTGCCCCAAGTATGTGTCCGGCATTATAAAATGTAAATGAAAGTTGCTCGTTTATCCTTGTTTCATGCTCCAGTTCTACAGGTTGCAAGAGGGGAAAGACTTTTTCAGCATCCTCAATGGTATATAGAGGTAAAGGTTTTTCGTGCCTTGAATAGCCTTTTTTTTGTGCATAGGCAGCTTCCTCTTCCTGAAGTTTTCCCGAATCCAAAAGTAAAATCCTTACAAGTTCGTCGGTTGGAAAAGTACAATAAATTGGACCCTTAAATCCTTCCTTGACCAATTTGGGCAAATAACCGCTATGGTCAATATGCGCGTGGGTCAAAATCACCAAATCTATTTGGGCAGGGTCTATCGGAAATTTTTCCCAATTCCTTAATCTATACTCTTTCAAACCTTGGAACAGACCACAATCTACCAGGATTTTCTTATGATCGAATTCCAAAAAATACCTTGATCCTGTAACAGTTTTGGCACCTCCTAAAAACTTCACTTTTACCTGCATCCTATTTTGGGTTTAATCAATGAATAAAAATGCAAGATAATTAAATTCCAAGATGGGTAAATCTATTTTCTGAAATGAAATCGATGTTTCTGTCGATTTATAGCTTTATATAAGAATTCCTGGATTTGAACAAAAAAGGAAATTATTTGAGATATTCTGATAAAAAAAAGGCTGTGCAAATGCGCACAGCCTTTTCAAGCTATTTTTTTTCATTGACTTATTTCAAAAAGAAGGCATCAGAAAATTTAGCTTTGGACAAACTATCTGTCTCTGAGAGTTCATTACTTTGGGTGCAGGTAAGGCAGAATAAACCATCTTCATTGAACACCCAATAGTTTTTTGAATTAACATCCCTACTTCTATAGCCATTTTTATTCAGGGTATTCCTGATGATCGGCAATATTGATTTGTCAAGGACAAATACCTTGTCATAGGGGATTTCCAAGGTTAATTTAAGGTTTTGACCTCGGAACTTATCCAATTGGCTTAAGTCAAGATTTCGGTCAAATGTCACTATTGAATCAGCGACCATATAGTTGTAGTTAACATTGCTTGCATTGTTTAAAGCATCATCATATCCCCTTCCTTTAGACTTGAAATCCTGAATTAAAACCACCTGATTTCCGTCTGTACCGACAAGTTGTAAATTGACCAGATCAAATACACCCTGATCTCCGCGTGTCTGTTCGGATTTCAATACCATAATACCTTCTGATAATAAGATCGGGCTATCAATGGTATGTACTGCCTCAGATTTGAATTGTGAGATAACTTTGGGAAGCTGGAAACCTGCTACCCCAATACTCAAAAGCCATACTCCCAAAGCGATCAATCCAAATCGGCCTTCAATGATACTTCTTTTAATAATTACACTGATGCCTAAAAGGAGTATGATTATACCTGGGATCAGAATGGCCACACCTATTGCAAAAGCCAGCCATACCGGCAGTATATCGCTTATCCATGCAGCTGGAATGTTATCCAATACAATTCCAGGATCATTCACAGGCAATATTTCGAAATAAACCCCAAGCAACACTATTGGAACAATAGTAATGGCCATGCCTATTATGGAAACGATCAATCCAAAGAAAACCCTGATCACGGCCAAAATAAACATTCCGAAAGGTCCTAAAGCTTCCCCCAAACCATTGATGACTTTTCCTAGGAATCTAAACGGTGCCAGAATTATTTTTCTTGCCTGACTTTCCTCTTGGAGAGGAATTGGGTTCATGTTTTCTTTTATGGTTGTTTCTATATTGTCTAAGGTGATTGCACCGCCTTTCATCTGTATCCTTTCGGTTATGGATTTGGCCTGTGGCGTAATGATCCACAGGATCAAATAAATCACAAATCCAGCTCCACCTGCGAAAATCAATCCGATAAACAATAATCGAACCCAGATTACCTCGATATTAAAGTAGGCAGCAAGACCACTTGCCACTCCACCCAAGGTCCTGTCATCAGGATTTCGATAGAGTTTTTTGATGTTTTTGTCTTCAGGCTCATCATAGGAAACAGGTAAAATCACCCATAAAACTATGTACGCCAAAAGGGCCCAGATACCCAGCGAGAAGGAGAAATCGAAATTCCATGGTAAGAAATCCCAAGCGGGCTTTCCGAAATTCAATTTTCCACTGAACAGGAGCAATAAGGCCACTAATCTGGTCCATAATGGATCAATGGCCAAATAGTGGGCCATTCCGGCACACACCCCGCCCAGGATTTTTCTGTTTTCCAGACGGGTCAACTTTTTATAACCCTTATTATCCTGCCCCGGAGGGGTTATGTACTTGTAGAAATCATTATCCTGATTGGTTTCCTGCTCTCTTTGAGGATCATTTTCTTCCTCTTCTGCTTTGAAATCCGCAATGGTACCCATCTTCTCAATCAGACTATTTACATTATCAGCTGTAATTACCTGTTTGTTGTTTTTTAGGTTGCTCAAAAAGATTTCCGCAATCCGGTTCTCTATGTCAGAAATTATTTCCTGATTATCCTGATAATGGGAGAAATGCCTGTTGATGGTCTCCAGGTATTTTTTCAGGCTTGCATAACCATCCTCTTCAATGTGAAAAAGGATGCCGCTTATATTTATACTTATGGTCTTTTTCATTTTTTTACTGCTTAGAGGTGATTAATTGGGTTGATTGAACCAATGATTCCCAGGTTTCATTAAGGGTTTCAAGAAACTTTTTTCCCTCATCTGTGATAGAATAGTATTTTCTTGGAGGTCCAGATTCTGATTCTACCCATTTATAGGTGACCAAAGAAGCATTTTTCAATCTCTGAAGTAAAGGATAGAGTGTGCCTTCCACCACTATCATCTTTGCCTCGGTAAGTTCCTCAATCATATCAGAGGCGTAAACTTCCCCTCTTGATATGATATGCAAAATGCAGAATTCCAATAGTCCTTTCCGCATTTGGATTTGGGTGTTTGAAGCATTCATATAGCTATTATTTTGTTTTCTTTTCAGGGCCAATGATCAGAATACTGATATGGTCTCATGCCAGAAATAAAGAAAAATTATACCAAAGTGAAAAAAGCTACCTTGTATAACCTATCCACTTGCTATAAAAAGGTACCCATTTAGGGCTTTTTTAGAAAAAAAACATTAAAATTTTAAAAATTTCGCTGTTTTTTAACTTTTAGTGCTGAACTGATTTTTTTTGGACTCAACATACAATTTACGTTTTTGGAAAATGGGATTGTGACTTGAGTGGACAATTTTATGTTCGGAAATGTACATGTTTCCTGAGTTTTTTCCCCTTTATTTTTTTCAAAATCGCTTACTACTTAAGTATTTATTTTTACTTTGCATTGGTGAAATACGCATAGTTCATGTTCATTTTCAGGGTTTTCTTATCTACTATATTTTTTTCCCTAAGTTTCATGCTTAGCGCGCAGACTATTGCACCCAAATATTCCAATGAGTTTATGAATATTGGAATAGGAGCAAGGGCTTTGGCTATGGGCGGGGCCCAGGTGTCTTCGGTCAGGGACGTCACGGCAGCCTATTGGAATCCAGCAGGTTTATTGGGCATCAAACACCAACATGAATTTTCCCTTATGCATGCGGAATATTTTGCAGGAATTGCCAAGTTTGACTATTTGGGGTATAGCACCAGTATAGATGCAGACAACCAGGTGGGTATTTCAATTATCCGTTTTGGTGTCGATGATATACCTGATACCCGATTCCTATATGATGCCAATGGCACCTTGAATTATAACAATATCCAGTTTTTCAATGCAGCTGACTATGCTTTACTGCTATCTTATGCAAGGGATGTAAGTGATGTGTTTAAGTTGGGGGGTAATGCAAAGATCATTCATAGGAATGTAGGTAAATTTGCGCAGGCATGGGGTTTTGGCCTGGATGTAGGAGGGATATTCTTATTGGATCAGTGGAGGCTTGGTTTTATGTTGCGGGATGTGACCAGTACCTTTAATGCCTGGTTCCATAATGCGGATATGGTCAGGGATATTTATGCCCAAACAAATAATGTAATTCCGGTAAATTCCATTGAGTTGACTTTGCCAAGGGCTATTTTCAGTGTTACAAGAGATGTAAATATTTCTGATGATATCCGTGTTCAGGGAGTTCTTGACCTTGATTTTACATTTGACGGAAAAAGAAATACCATTATAAGAACCAATTTGGTAAGTTTTGACCCAAGATTGGGGATTGAGGCAGGATACAGAAACCTGGTGTTTTTCAGAGCTGGAGGAAGCAATGTCCAAAAAATCAAAGATTTTGACAGCACTTACTATATGTCATGGAAACCAAGTTTTGGAGTAGGGGTTTTTCTCAATGAAAAATTCCATATTGATTATGCCTTGACGGATATTGGGGGAATTTCGCAGACCCCCTATTCACATGTTATCAGTCTAAAGGTCAGTCTTAAAGAAAATGATACTAAATTCAGGATTAATAAAGGTTGGGAAGATTAAATGCTAAGAAGGATTTCCATATTGATATTGTTGATAATAAGCAGTGTTTTTGCCAGAGCACAGAATAGTTGGGTTGATTATAGTAGGCCATATTATAAAATTCCAACGGTGGAAGATGGTATTCACAGGATTACTTTCGCATCTCTATCTTCTGCGGGAATCAATCCTAATACATTGGATCCGAGAAACATCCGTTTGTATCACAGGGGGGAGGAAGTGGCCATTTATATCGAGGGAGAGCAGGATGGAAGATTTGACACCAATGATTTCATTGATTTTTATGGCAAAAGGAATGACGCTACCCTGGATGCAAAGCTATTCAATAATCCAGATCATGTTGGGAATATCATGTACAATCACCATAATGATACTACTGCATTTTTTCTCACTATTACTCAAGGGGTTCCAGGAAAGAGAATGGCAGTAAGGCAGGCCCCATCCTCATCACCTTTAGTTGAAACCTACAACACAGAGAAATTGACTGTTTTCTCTGATCAATATAACCTAGGCCGGACTTATTTTCCGGGTGTTAGACTATCTGAATTTGAGGAAGGTCAGGGCTGGATGAGTGCACCTGTGACTAAACCCAATCCAAGGACTATATCTTTCACTTCTTTGGGAGAAATAGGGACAGGACAGGCTAAATTGGAAATAGGATTGACCGGAAGATCCGAAAATCCTCATATCACTGCTGTTTCTGTAGGCCCAACAGTGGGGACCTTAAGAGAGGTTGGTAGATTTGAATATACTGATTTCAATGTACTCAATGAGGAAATCATCATTGAAACCTCAGATTTTAATCCTGATGGAAGTTTAAATATCAGAGTGGCATCCTTGGGACCAGAGGGAACAGACAACGTTTCCATAGCTTATGTAAGGATAACTTTTCCCAAAAAAGTAAAAAATGGGGAACTGGATGCTGAAACAATTATGGTTGGACAGGGAGAATCTGTTCTACAATTGGATAACATGCTTTCCACCTATGTGGCCTATGAGATTTCCGACCTTAATAATCCGGTAAGGATTCCTGTCACCAAAACCAACAACCAGATCCGATTGCAGGCAGGTGTGAATTCCGGTCAAAGTAAAGTCTGGTTGGAAAATAGGCTTAACATTAAAGAAATAAAAGAAATCAGGCAGGTTCGTTTCAGGAATTTACTTGATCAGTCAGCTGATTACCTCATTGTCTCCCATAGAAACCTGAGAAGACAAAGTTCCATTCATCCTGATCCGGTAAAGGCTTATGCTGAATACAGAGCATCCAGTGCAGGTGGGGCCTATGACACCTTGGTGGTGAATATTGATGAGCTCTATGATCAGTTTTCTTTTGGGGAAAAAACACCTTTGGCTTTACATGAATTCCTTCGGCTGTATTACCCAAAACATAAACCTGAATATCTCTTTTTAATAGGGAGGGCAATGGGCATGTATTCCACCACCCGTGTTTCCAATGTGACTTATTTTTATAGGAAAAACCCCTCTGTTTTTGCCTTTCAGGATTTGATTCCTCCTGCAGGATATCCCTATGCGGACAATAATTATGTTATAGGTCTTGATCCGGCAAATCCTTTTGTTCCTCCGTTGGGGATAGGGAGGATACCGGCAAGAAACCCTCAGGATGTGACCAATTATCTGGAGAAGGCAAAAGAGAAGGACGCG
>Ga0114946_10000845_pt1 | contig 20856 bp, 22 predicted proteins | sample WalLakDeSediment_FD_88676 | JGI IMG/M metagenome (GOLD analysis project Ga0114946, IMG submission 88676) | Lake sediment microbial communities from Walker lake, Nevada to study Microbial Dark Matter (Phase II) - Walker Lake 11/02/13 Deep Sediment | ecosystem: Environmental > Aquatic >...
GAGGTACTTGCGTCGTTCGTCTACACTCATCTTCTCGTCGTTTGGCATTGTCCCCCTTAGTAACATTCTTAGTTGAGTGAACCATACCTCACTTAGTAACATTTTAGATGAGTGAATACGGTAGGTTGTCAAAAGTCTACAGTTCATGTATACTGTGGTTGTCACTATACGGTGGGAGGTGGTTCTGTGGAGAACTTTGTTTTCCCCAAATGCCAAGAGTGTAACTCTGGCGACTTAGTGCCTCTGTCTGATTTCGGCAGCCAGGGGGCACCTATCCATTACAAAGCATGGGTTTGCACCAATCCTGAATGCGGCTTCAATATAAAGATCCGTAATGGCGACGTTTATTTGAATGAGCCGATATTGAGCGGGACAGCACATAACTCCCGCAACCGCTAGATGAGCCGGGGCTCATTTATACTGAACTGCTTCTGAGTTCCAGCAAAAAAAAGAGGCGAGCTTACTAGCGTTATCTACTCCAGATAATCCTTCAGCTTCTTTGACCTGCTGGGGTGGCGTAGTTTACGAAGCGCTTTAGCTTCAATTTGCCGGATACGCTCCCTGGTAACGCCGAACTCCTTGCCCACCTCTTCCAGGGTTCTGCTACGCCCGTCTTCCAGACCAAATCTTAATTGGAGAACGCGGCGCTCCCTGGGGGTCAGAGTGGAGAGCACTTCCTCAACCTGATCTTTGAGCAAGTTCAGTGAAGCAGCTTCCACAGGAGGCATGGTAGAGCGATCTTCGATAAAGTCACCAAGGTGACTATCTTCCTCTTCCCCTATTGGCATCTCCAAAGATACCGGTTCCTGGGATATCTTAATAATCTCCCGTACCTTTTCCGGGGAAATCTCCATCCCCCTAGCCACTTCCTCGGAGGTCGGTTCGCGCCCGTATTCCTGAGACAAGCGCCGACTCGTCCGAATAAGCTTGTTAATAGTCTCCACCATATGAACGGGGATGCGAATGGTGCGTGCTTTGTCTGCAATGTCCCTGGTGATGGCCTGGCGAATCCACCAAGTAGCATAAGTGCTGAACTTATATCCCTTACGGTAGTCGAACTTCTCCACCGCGCGGATGAGCCCGATGTTACCTTCCTGAATAAGATCGAGGAGTGACATGCCCCGCCCGATATATTTCTTGGCGATGCTCACTACAAGACGAAGGTTGGCTTCGATTAGATGTTGTTGCGCCTTTACACCTTCCCCCCTCAGATATTCCCAACGACGTCGCAGTTGGGGCTCCAGTGGTTCGAGCTTATCTCGAAACTCAGGATGCAGGGCTAAGCCGACCAGGTCTGAGAAGGTGCATCTCCCATCAATCAAATCGAGTATCTCCTTGGGCGCAATAGCAATAAGGAGGGAAAGAGCCTTAAGGGCGTCTCCCGCTTCGCGACTATCGGTAGCAGTTCTCGCAACGACACCATCCAACAGGCTCTGGCTGATCTCATTATCAATGGCAGTCCGCAACTTTGGATCAGAAACCCGCTGGAGCACACCAACCATCCTTGGTAGATTAAGCTCTTCCTCCAAGGCGATAATGAAAGGAGAAGCTTGTCCCAGCATGGTTATCACAGCTACCGCAGTATCGACAGGTGAAGGAAACTGCCCATATCTACTGAGCCATTCATCTTCAATCCTCCTGACATATCTGCCCTCCTCCAGTTTCCTAGCCAGTTGTTTCTCCTCCCGAGCACTGAGCAACGAAACACGCCCCATCTCGCGGAGGTACATTCTTACCGGGTCATCGATCATCTCCTCCAGTTCCAACCCAGCTTGTTGAAGTTCCTTGGCCTCCGCCTCTTCCTTCCAGATCGCGCTGTCAGGGGGCTCCGCTATGGCCAAAACCCCCAGCTCGCCACCCACTTTGGACTTACTCTCAGACTGTGAGACAAAGATGTCCTCTTCATCTTCGTGCACATCCCCTTCTTCATCAAGCCTGGCCCCAGATACAAGGATATCCTCTTCGTGCTCCAGTTCCTCTTCCTCGGGCTTGGTTACGGATGCAAATAGATCCTCTGGCAGAAGATATCCATCTTCATATAAGAATTCTTCGATTCCCTTCGGTTCCTCTCTCATTGATCCTCTCTTGTGGGAAAGCTCGGCCCAGTTCTTTCTTGCATCTTCTTTACCAGTTCGGCATTGACCTCTACAGTCCTCTGCTGAAGGGTGGCAAGTCTCGCTGAATCCAACTCCTCCCCATCCTTGATACCGGACACATCTTCTGAGGCAACAAAATCATCCTGTAGCCTTAGCCTCCGCTCCTCAAGGCGGCCGATGCAATCAGCAAGAGCTTTTTCCCAGACCACCTCATCAGCCGGGGGCAGTGTTTTCCCGAGAAGTAACTCAAGGTGCTCTTCCAAATCAATGCCAACCATCTGACGTAACTCATCAGCATTCGAGACATCGCGCCAGGACACAAATACTTCTCTATTCTCGCTGCGTTCAAAATGCTCCGGCAGAAGACCTTCAGATCTGTCCCTAAGCTCAGGATACTGCAGCAGCAAAGTTAAGCAATGCTCTTCTACAGGATCGCCCGTAGAGCGGGCGGGGATGATATCCTTCGGCGTTGTTTTGCCGACCTTTTCGCTCCGAGTGCGATGCAGACGGGCCGCCATCTCAACAAGCTTCCTCTCACTTATTCCCACCAAATCGGCTAGTTTCCCCAAATAGAATTCCCGCTCAACATCATTCTCCAGTTCAGCGATCAAGGGCAAGAGTTGTTCACTTGCCAATGACCTGCCTTCAGGCCTGGTAAGGTCCAAGTTAGAAGCCATCACTCCCATTAGGTGATCCATTAATGGTAAAGCCTGGTCAACCAGCTGCTGCCATCCTTGAGGGTCTTCTTGAATCACGACATCGGGGTCTCTGCCTGGAGGCAAAGGAATTATGCTTATCTCAGCTCTAAGCCTGGAGGTAGTTCCAAGAACAGTGGGCATCGCCAAATTCTCTCGATCAAGCGAACGGCGAGCAACCTCAATGCCGCGCAATGTAGCGGCGTTGCCAGCAACATCAGGATCGAGAGCGAAAGCCAGTCTCCGAGTCAGCCCCTTGAGCACTCTTATCTGCTTCTCAGTAAGAGCAGTACCCATCGAAGCCACCACATTGGCCTCGCCATGCTGGTGTGCAGCGATAACATCCGTATAACCCTCAACGATAACCGCAAGTCCTCTCTCTCGAATTGCCCCCTTGGCACGATCAATCCCGTAGAGAATGCTGCTCTTGTCGAAAATCGGTGTTTGTGGCGAGTTCAGGTACTTTGGAAGAGATTCATCCAGAGCACGAGCGCCAAAGCCCACAACCTTTCCCTTAATATCCCTGATGGGAAACATCAGTCGGTGGCGAAAGTAATCATATGCTCTGCCGTCTCTTTCCCCGAGCAACCCCACCATCAGCAGTTCATTCTCCCTGAAATCCTTCTCTAAGAGATGTTTCTTAAGCCCTTCTCCCAAACTGAAACCTAACTGGAAGTCATCAATGGCCTTTTGATCTAGACCACGCTTTCCGACATAATCCCGCGCTTGCTCAGCCATCGGCTCTTTCAAGAGCAAATCATGGTAGTATTGCGCCGCCGCCTCATTCATCTGGTAAAGCCTGTCCGTGAGTTTATCCTCAACGGGTTCCTTCCTCCGAGCTAGAGAGACCCCCGCTCTCTCCGCCAGCATCTTCAGAGCCTCACCGAAATCAACCCCTTCCTTTTTCATCACAAAGGAGAGCAGGTCTCCACCGGCACCGCAGCCAAAACATCTCCAGGATTGTCTTTCGGGAAAGACAAAGAAAGAAGGCGTCTTCTCTTCATGAAACGGGCAAAGAGCCTTAAAGTTACGCCCCGCTTTCTCCAGCCTGATATACCCGCTGGCAATATCGACTATATCCAGCCTTTGCTTTATCTCATCAATAGCGCCCATATCAGATACCTAGCGTTTGAAGGTTAAGATACCGTGTTCCCCAGCCAGCCTCAGCGCATAGTTATCGGTCATCCCCGCGATATAGTCCACCACACCACGCTCAACATCATCGCCGCTGAAATACTCGCTGGGAAGTTTATCTGGATTATCAACAAAATATTGGTATAGAAAATGTAGCACCTGCTTCGCTCTTTCAGTTTCTACCTTTGCTGTCTGGACTTCATACACATTCTGGAAAAGAAACTGACGCAGACTATTCGCCACCTCAAGAAGCTCCGGACTCATTGCGATCATCGGCGTCTCGGCCTCAACCAGACCAGTAGCCGCCCAAGATTGATCAATAATATCGCAGACCATGGTGTTGATCCTCTGGGAATTTGATGTCCCAAATACGGCTACGGCTGACTGGGGCAGGTCGCTCTCATCTATAAGTCCAGCTCTTATTGCATCGCCGATATCATGGTTAATATAGGCCACAAAATCCGCTAGCCTGCATATCTGCGCCTCCAGGGTGCTAGGAGGATCAAAGATGTGGCTCTGAATATCTTGCCTGCCCTTGGAGTGTTTTAGGATGCCTTCCCGCACTTCCCAGGTTAGGTTGAGTCCCTTGCCCTCCTTCTCCAGCGATTCGACAATCCTAAGACTTTGCTCACTGTGGCTGAACCCCTTGGAGCACAGATCGTTCAGCACCTCTTCGCCTGCATGCCCGAAAGGTGTATGGCCCAGATCATGGCCTAACGAGATCGCTTCGACAAGGTCCTCGTTCAGATTAAGAGCACGAGCGATGGAGCGCGCGATCTGAGATACTTCCAAGGTATGGGTTAGCCGGGTCACATAGTGATCACCCAGAGGAGCAACGAACACTTGGGTCTTGTGTTTCAGCCGACGAAAAGCTTTGGAGTGGATGATGCGGTCGCGATCACGCTGGAACTCGGTGCGCATCGGCGATGGGGTCTCAGCCCTCACCCTACCCTTAGTCAGCCTGCTCTTCGCCGCGTAGGGCGATAAACTCTCCTCCCTCTCCTCCAGTTGCTGGCGAATGCCCCCGTGCATCATAAATGTCTTCGCTTACAATGTCACCTGGACAATCTCTGCTCCGCAGCAGCGATGATTTCTCTGGCCTCATCAATGACATCCCGATTCACTGACACAGACGTGATTCCCCACTCCACAAGCTTCTCTGTGATTTCAGGGAAGTCCGAGGGCGCCTGCCCGCAGATAGAGCAGGTAACCCCTCTCGCAATCGCAGCCTTAACCACTCTCTCGATAGCAATAAGCACCGCCTCATTTCGTTCATCGAATTGTTCAGCCAGTTCCTCATTGTCGCGATCGACTCCCAGGACAAGCTGTGTGAGATCATTTGAGCCAATAGAAATGCCGTCGATACCGACATCAATGAACTTATCAATAAGAAAGACGTTAGACGGTACTTCTACCATCATCCACAGCTTGAAATCGCGAGACCTGCGCAACCCCTCCGCGATCAGTATCTTCTTGACATCAGTCAATCCAGCCACAGTACGCACAAAGGGAATCATCACCCACAGGTTCTTGTACTTCTCCCTCACCCTCTTCACTGCCTCCGTCTCCAGACGGAAGACATCTGGTTCCCTGATATAGCGGGAACATCCCCTGTAGCCAATCATGGGATTTTCTTCATGCTCTTCGTACTCCTCACCACCCTTGAGGTGACGGTACTCATTGGTCTTGAAATCCGTGGTGCGATAGACGACAGGTCTGGGTTCAAAAGCCCTGGCAAAAACAGTAAGTCCTTCAGCGAGTCTTGATGTAAACTCTTCGCCCCTACCTTCCTTGAGCATGTGCCTTGGATGCTCACCAATCTCGGAGATCATAAACTCTGCCCGGATAAGCCCTACTCCGTCGACATCGCGAGCAGCCACAGTTTCAGCCAGATCCGGTTCGGCAAGATTGACATAAAGCTTGGTGCGGGTCTTAACAGCGCTTTTGGGAGTTGTAGTAGAGGGGACTGTTGCCTGAGCAGCTACCCTGCCCTCATAGACCTTCCCCTGAGATCCATCTACAGTAACCACCTGATCAGGCTTAAGGACATTGGTAGCATTGCCAGTTCCCACCACACAAGGGATTCCCAGCTCCCTGCTCACAATTGCGGCATGGCAGGTTCTACCACCTCGATCGGTGGCAATCCCCGCCGCTCGCTTCATTGCAGGCACATAATCAGGGGTAGTCATCTCAGCTACCAGAATGTCCCCTTCTTTCACCTCGCTTATCCTGGAGGGATCTGAAACGATCTGCACCGGCCCAGAACCAAGGCCGGGGCTCGCCGAAGAGCCGCTGACGAGAGCTGGCACATCAAGCATCTCCCCCACCGACTCCCTGCTGATGGACTTCAGGGTGGTTATAGAGCGAGTCTGAACAACATAGAGTTCACCACCTTCCTTAGCCCACTCGATATCCTGCGGAAATTGATAATGGTCCTCGATCTTCGCTCCCAGCTTAGCCAAGCTAATGATTTCGTCATCGCTTAATTTCTGTTCTTTCCGTAACTCATCTGAAACCGGGAGTTTGACATTAGCCCCGTCAACATCGCTATCGCTTTCTAAGCTCTTTACCAGTTGCCAGTCTTGTTCTACAATTTGTTTCTCCAAGATTGTGAAGCGCTCTTTATCTACCAGATAGTGGTCAGGGGTCATCTCCCCTGAAACAACAACCTCTCCCAAGCCGTATACAGCTTCAATGGTAATCTTGCTCTCATTAGTCACCGGTTCCATGGTAAATAGGACGCCCGCTGCCTCTGACTGCACCATTCTCTGGACCGGCACCGCGATCCCTACCTGCATATGATCAATCCCATATTCGTTTCGGTAAAAAATAGCCCGAGGCTCAAACAACGAAGCCCAGCATTCCTGTACCGCAACGAGCACATTGTCTTCACCCTGAATATTGAGAAAAGTGCTTTGCTGTCCCGCGAAGGAAGCATCCGGCAGGTCTTCCGCGGTGGCCGAGGAGCGTACCGCCACCAGGCCACCCAGCTTTTTGTAGGCCTCTCTAATCTCATCAGCTATGTCTTGAGGCATCTCAGCACTGGTTATTGCATCCTTGATCTTAGTCGAAACCTGAAGCAGTTGCTGGCTGTTATTCGTATCCAGTGGTTCCAGGATCTTTTCTATCTCCTCGCGGAGCCCTGCCTCTTCAAGGAAATTGAAATAGCTCACGGTAGTAACAATGAATCCCGGCGGCACCGGGATCCCTGCTTTAGTAAGCTCACCTAGGTTCGCCCCCTTCCCCCCGACCAAAGGGAGATCGTTTTTATCGACATCCTCAAACCAGACAAGATTCTTGCGGTCTTTTTCCATAACTGAAGTTTCCCCCGATCACGATTTCTTAATGATAATAGCCAAAACGCTAGTCCTGTATTATACCACTTTGCAGCAATTTTTAAAGGATAAATATGCCTGGATTAAACGAAGTGGAGAAGGCTAAGTACTGCAGATTAGCCCTGCCGAGGCACCTGGCTCCAGTCGCCCCATATAATCTTCTCAGGATCGCCGACAACGCTCTTCTCTTTGGCCAATTCTCTGATCTTCAGCAAAGTAGCGTTAACATCATGAGTGATAAGTACCCACTCATCCCCTGATGGAATCCAGTAGGGAGAGGAGATTCGCATCGCGTTCCTTTCTTTGACATTAAGGTAGATACCAAATTTCTCCTGCTGCATTAAAGAACTCCTTGTCGGTTTTCTCTCATACCTCCTCCAATGTTCGCACAACCTCATCAATAACTTCATCGGGCGTAGATGCTCCCGCAGTAACGCCAACGCGGTAGTGCCCGCGAAGCCAGCGGGGATCAACCTCAGCCGCAGCCTCTATATGGTAGGTGGTAACACCGGTGTCCGCGCAAATTCTGGCAAGCCGCTTGGTGTTGGCACTATCTTGCCCGCCAACCACAAACATCAGGTCCACCCTCCCAGCCAGCGCAAGGGCAGCGACCTGATGTTTGCTCGTGGCATCACATATGGTGTTGAAGATACGTAGCTCAGTGAACTTGGCGGATTTGTGAGAGATGACCCCCGCCACAAATTCAGCGAAGCGCTCCTGGTTCTGAGTAGTCTGGCAAAGAATGCCCAGGCGCCGAGGCAGCTTATCAAGATGCGGAACCTCCAATGAAGCGCTCGCATTTTCACCAGCCCACCCGAGCACACCCCGAACCTCAGGGTGAGCAGCGTCACCGAAAACCAGCACCCAAAACCCCGCCTTGCCCAGTCTCTTCGCCACAACCTGCGCTTTACGCACAAAAGGGCAGGTAGCATCAATAACCTCAAAACCCTGAATCCTTACCTGCTCCATACCTTCAGGGCCGACACCATGGGAGGCAATAGCAACTATGTTGCCTTGTAATTCATCCAAACTCGCTGCCACGCTAACGCCACACAATTCAAGCCTATCCACAACCTGCCGGTTATGGACAAGGGCGCCCAAAGTCTGAAGTGGCCCCCGTTCGCCCGCCGCCTTCTCCACAAGCTCAATAGCCCGCCTCACGCCGAAGCAAAACCCCATTTCAGAGGCCCTTTCAATCTCCATTGACGCTCCCTGACTCGACTTGACAGTTATACTTACCTTGATAGCTCTCGGGCAGTAGCTCAGCGATGCGCCCCATAATGAAATCAGAGTGTTCAGTCAATCTGGAACGAGTCCGTTTGCCCCCTGTAGAAGTCAAGACAAAAGGACGACCTATGGTCACAGTGATCCATGGCCGATGGAATATGGACTTGAAACCCTTCATCTGCTCACTCCCGTTAATTCCTACGGGTAGTACAGGGACACCAGAGCGATCGGCCAAAAGAGCCGCTCCAAGCTGAGGCGACTGTAACTGATGATCAGCACTTCTCTGCCCCTCAGGGAACATACCCACCACCTGTCCCTCTCGAAGATGCTCAAACGCCCGACGCATGGCCTCCCTATCCAGCACCCCTCGCCTTACTCGGAAAGCACCATAGGCTTGCACTATGGCTCTCACCATCCGCGGCTCAAACAGCTCCTGCTTAGCCATAAAGTAAATATCCCTTGGGATGCTGGCACCAAGAAGTGGGGGGTCGATGTTATTAAGATGGTTGGACACTATGATCAAGGGGCCTGTTCGGGGGACATTCTCCTTGCCCTCGACTCGCCACCTGGTCAATACCAGAAGCAGCACTTTCATAGTAATGGTGGCGGCAGGATAGAACAGTCTCATTTATCTGCTTCGACAATGCCAGCTATCCGGGCCATCACCCGGCCTACATCGAGGCTGTCGGTACCAACGATCTCAGCATCAGCAGAAGAGGCAGAAAGGCATATTTTCAAATCTGCATCCACCAAAACCACAGCTGCTACCCTTGGTTTGAACATATCCGCCACCTATGAACAAATCCAGACTCCCAATTATATCCTACCAATAGTAGTAGCGCAAACTTCAACCCCGTCTTCTCAGCACAATAATAACAAGAAACGCTATCCCCGCTAACACAAAGAAAGAAGCTATGCCCAGGTAGATCCAAGCATTACTCCCGCCAGTATGAGGAGACGGCGTCTGAGTTGGCTCAGCCGTCATAGATGGCGCTGGAGAAGGAGAAAGAGTTGGAGTGTTGATGAATGTCGGTCCAATTGTAGTTGACGGAGTAGGGCTATGAGTAGTTGAAGGATGTGGGCTTGCAGTGGTAGTGGGGGTAGCATCGCCATCACCGGTAGCCGTCCCTGCAGGCGTAGGCGTTGGTTCAAATGTGGACATGGGTGTAGCAATAGGGGTAGCAACAGGTGTGGTGGTGGGTGTCAGGGTAGGTACAAAAGATGGTGTCGGGGTGGCAAACCCCAAGCCATGACCGGGAGACGGCGCCCCATTATCCACAAAGTCACTGGCCTGGTCAGTATCCAGGCCAGCAGGTTGACGCTCCAGGGAATGCCCTCCAGCTACATCCAGGCAAGAAGGCAACATTATCGTGGTATCGTCGCCATAGGACAGCGCATCAATAACCCTCTCAGTAGAGTCCATAAGGATAAGGTGGTCCCCATCGTTGTTCAACCCATTGCCGATGCTGCCATCAGCTACGAACACTATATCGCCGGTGAAATCCGGAAAGTTATCGTAAAAACCAGACCCAGCCGCGATTACAGCGAAGCCGCCGGGAGCGAGCAACAGGCTAGGAAGGTAATCGACGCCGTAATTGTCAGCAATTCTCCAATCGGTCAAATCAACTGTCCTGTCCGTTCGATTAAGTAACTCCAGCCACTCGAAGGCAGCATCCGTGCCCCCTTGCACAGGATCATATTGAACTTCGTTGATCACAATATCGCCTTCATTTACGGAGATTGGGGTCGGCGATGGCATAGGGGACAGTGTTGGCGTAGGTACGGGCGTAGGTGTGGGTGTGGCAGTTAGAGTGGGCGTAGACGAGGGAGGTGGCGTTGGTGTAGGCGTTGGTGTAGGCGTGAGTGCTGGAGTCGGTGTTGGCGTAGGCGCGGGCGTCGGTGTCGCTGTGGGCATGAGAGTGGGCGTAGGCGTAGGAGTTGGTTCAGGCGTCGGTGTCAGCGTAGGGGCAAGCGTCGGTGTTGGTGAGGACGTGGGTGTGGGTGTAGGCGCCGGTGTCGCTGGGGGCGTAGGAGTGGGCGTCGATGTTGGCGTAGGCGCGGGCGTTGCCGTGAATGTAGGAGTAGGCATGGGAGCTGGCCCTACAAAGCTGAGATCGTCAAAGTAGGCAGTGACAGGCGTTCCGGAATAGGGTTCCAAAACAGCTTTGACTCTCGCCGAGTGCGCATTTGCAGGCGCAACTACCTCCCCTGTATTTAAGGAGCAGTAACTAGATTCATAGCCCAGACAAGTAGAGGGCCCAATAATTTTCGTTCCGAAGCCATCCTCGCTCTCGTACCACGAAATGCTCAAGCAAACCAGAGCGTAAATGTCACCAGGGTCTTTGAAAGCCCAGCCACTGAGTGTATAGGCTGAACCTGGAATCACCTTGATCACTTGAGAAATATTAACCGCAATCATAGAAGTGGTCGATAAGGAGGCAGCATAACTTCCACCATGAACGGGTGAACTGACATGAGAATAGCAGCCGGGATAACTTTCATGCCAGCCACTGATACCAGCTTCGAAGCCCGGGTTCTGCAAGAGGTTGCCCCAGGCTCCAGCATAAAAGATACTGGTCAGCGAAGCCAAAACTATCGCGAGTACAAGAAGGCTTGCTCTTCGGGAGGATTTCCACATAAAAAAGGACACGGCCAAAAAGATGTCTACATAGTAGCGGGCTAACAAGATTAGTCAAGCATTCCCAATAACGGTAAACGATAGGTACAGTTTTCCTGTTGAACATAATAGCAAGGGTGCTATAATAGATTCACTAAAGAGGAAAGGGTTGATGCTGGAATCTGTTGAGATAGCTAAAAAGGCTGTGGAGGCTGCCCTCGACAAGCAGGCGGCTGATATCCAGATGCTGGATATCAGCCAGATATCCAGCTTTGCTGACTACTTCGTCGTCTGTACCGCCGACAGCGAGCGCCAGATCCACGCTATCTGCGATGCGATCGATGATGCACTGAGTAAGGAAGGCAGTAAGCTCTACCGCAGGGAAGGCAAGGAGGACTCAGGATGGGTGCTCCTCGATTTCGGTCATGTTATCGTGCATGTCTTCTCCACACCACAGCGAGAGTATTACAGTATCGAAGACCTGTGGAGCGAAGCGACCCCTGTGGTCAGGATTCAATGATCCATCGGTCGCCATGACGCTCGTAGCTTAGCACCTCTTCGGGCGAGAAGAAAAGGCTGATCTCTTGCTCAGAGTTCTCCACTGAGTCCGACCCATGTACCACATTGCGTCTCATCCCAAGGGCTAGGTCACCCCTAATTGTACCCGGTGCTGCCTGAGCAGGGTCTGTTTCTCCCATTACCTTGCGTACGATCTCCACCGCCTTCGGGCCCTCAAAAACAGCAGCTACGAGCGGGCTGGAGGTGATGAACTGCACCAGCCCCTCGAAAAAGGGCTTGCCCCGATGGATACTATAGTGACGCTCCGCCATCTCCCTGTCCATCTGGAGCATCTTCAGAGCAACAAGCTTGAGCCCAGTTCCCTCAAGGCGAGAGATAATGTCGCCCGACAGCCCTCGTTGCACAGCATCAGGTTTGACCAATACCAGGGTTCTTTCCATTTTTTCACCTTCCCAACGTTGAATACATCAAATGCTTCAGGAATCCAGCCACAGCAGCACTTGATCGACTACCTCACTGCGGTTAGCCTTTGTTACCCGGATTATCTCTACTTCCGCCCGTCGCTTTATTCCATCGGCCCAAGGGTGAGGGGCTAACATAATCGTGCCGAGCACCCTTTTGTCGCTCTCCAGTGCCTCAGTTACGGCATCCCTGAAGTAAGTAGAAAACAACTCCATCTTCCCGATCTCATCGATGACCACGATATCGCAGCTGCGTATCGCTTCCCTGACGGCCGGAATCGCTACTCTATCCATGCTACTGGTATCGACACCATATTTACCGACACGATGACGGCTAATTATACCAATATGGGACAAGGTAGCGTTCTTTCCATCAAGGGTGACAATCTGGAAGCCCTGTCGAATCCCCTGGCTACGGATCTCCTCGGTGTAGAAGCCTCCCGCGCTCTTCCCAACCTTAGCAAGCACTTCCTTGATAATGGTAGTCTTACCGCTACCGGGTTCTCCACTCAGAAGATAAGTCTTTTTCATCCCCAACAACTTTACATAACACTATCACAATCCTGCGAGCAGGAACGGTCAAGTTGGCTTTGCAAATCGACCGCGAGGGCTTCCTTTTGCACCGCAATCACAGTAGCGAAACTCTCTTTCTCTATCGCACCTTGTGGCTAATTGTAATCGCCGGCCTTCTCAGATAGAGGGGTTGTAGGGTAGGGGAGTGGTCGAAATCGCCCTCTCTGAGCCTCCTCCAGCCAAGCTCTGCAAGATATCCCGCCCGCCGCAGCTCACCCCCACCATCGAATATCAAAGCCTTTCTCCCCAGACTTTCGCGGAGTTGCAATACTACTTCACGGGGAATCTTACCGCAGAAGATCGTTCGGCCTTTGATCCGGGGAAGCAGGCCTTCTACGGTAGTGATATGCTCCTCAAGTAGACAGCACCATTTACCCCTCTTAACCTGAAATAGGGCAGTGGCGATCTCACCACGTCCGGCATTCTGTATCGGGCATATGGGTAGCGCAGTGGCTGCATAGGGGTAAGCCTCCACCTCCAGGGTACCTATGCCCACCATGGGTACACTCAAGGCCAAGGCAAGCCCTTTGGCCACACTCATACCTACTCGCAGCCCATTGAAGCTGCCGGGGCCTTTGGCCACTATAAGGCCATCTATATCCTTGAGATTCAACTTCGCCTGCTTGAGAAGATGGATAAGGTTGGGCATTAGCTCAGCGGTATGGTTATGTCCCGCACGCCAGGTCAACTCGGCAACCACCTCACCCTCAGACGAGAGTGCGATGCTTGCAGTATCCGTTGAGGTATCAATGGCAAGTTCCATATGTTGTTCCGAGAGCAAAATTATATCCGTTCGCTCTGAGCCCGTCGAAGGGCCGTTCATGGTTCGACAAGCCTGTCCTGAGCGTAGCCGAAGGGATCACCACGAACGGAGGTTGGCAAATCAGCTTTCATCATTCGCCGAAAGGCATGTCCATGGAGATTTACTTCCTGGCAACACTACGAGTAAGCTTTAGCTGTGAGAGCATTTCCTCATATCTCGGTCCCTCAGGGTAAAAAGCAAGCTTGCGTTTTGCAGGTGCGATATGTTGCATTTTGATCAGCAGGTGCTCACCAGGGAGCATGCCCAACCCTTTCTCCGCCCATTCCACTATACACACGCCGCCGCCATAGAGATAGTCATCGAGTCCAAGATATGCCACCTCTTCGATCCTATCGAGGCGATAGAAGTCGATATGATATAAAGGGAGTCTACCCTGATACTCTCTAAGCAGCACAAAGCTAGGACTTATGACATACCCATCGATGCCCAGCCCGTGGGCAATGCCCTGGGCGAGGCATGTTTTCCCCACTCCCAGACCCCCCTCCAAAAGGATCACATCGCCCGCCTTCGCCAACCATCCCAGTTCTGCCCCAACCTTGCGGGTTTGTTTCGCGCTGTTACTAATTATCTTCATAGAGGCCACAATTGAAAACATCCCAACTAGGCACGCCTAAAGATTTTACCACAGATGCCCGCAAAGATTTGCGGCATTGACGGATGGGCTAGGAATGGCACATAATTCTCTCACCGAGCCGTGCCATGTTCAGATAAGCTAATGAGGAAAGGATGCGCAGGCTTCTACGGGTCAATCTTTCCAGCAGCGTAATAACTGAAGAGGATATCCCCCGGAAGGTGGCTGAAGCCTACGTAGGAGGACGTGGCTTCTGCGCCAAATACCTGTACGACGAGGTTCGACCGGGTATCGATCCGCTGGGTCCCAAAAACAGGCTGTTACTCGTTACCGGGCCGCTGGCGGGAACCAGCGCACAGGCGTTCTCCAAATGGATCGCTGCCGCTAAGAGTCCACTTACCGACACCTTCAGTCGTAGTAGCGGGGGAGGGGATTTTGGGGCCTGGCTTAAGTGGGCGGGCTTTGAGTTGATAATCATTGAGGGCAGGGCGGCGCAACCTGTCTACATCTACATCACAGACGGCAAGTACGAAATCCGCGACGCTGCTGATATCTGGGGAAAGACCACCAGCGAAACCCAGAGACTACTGAAGAAAGAACATGGGACCAAGGCTCGCGTGGTCTGTGTGGGGCCTGCAGCAGAGAAACTGGTCCGCTACGCTCCAATCATCAGCGGTCGTCGCGCTGCCGGACGGGGTGGCATGGGAACCGTAATGGCCTCCAAGAACCTCAAGGCCATTGTGATAGAGTCCGATCGAAACGAAAGCTTAGCGGATACTGTGGAGTTCAGCAAGCTGGTGCGACAACAGGTGAAGGCCATGAAAGCGGGGCTGGGCTACGGCGTATTTAAGGATTACGGGACTGTGCAGGGCCTAGACTACTTCTATCCGGTTTTCGGATCCATTCCAATGAAGAACTACCGTTTCGCAGAGCTGGAAGGTTGGGCTGAGAAGATAGGAATGTGGCCGTACTCCCAGATAACTGAGAAGCACACCGGTTGCTATAGCTGCGCTCTTAAATGTGGAAAGGTCAGGAAGATATCCAGCGGCCTGTACGCAGGGGTCAGCACTGAGGGGCCGCAGTTTGAAGCCGCCTGGGTTTTCAGCGGGCCCACCGGATGCACCGACCTTGACGCAACACTGGTGGGCAATCACCTCTGCTGTGAGCTTGGCCTGGATGTAATAAGCACGGGCAATAGCATCGGCTTCGCTTATGAGCTGTTTGAAAAGGGCATTCTGACCACCAAAGACACCGATGGCTTGGCTCTCAAGTACGGAGACCCCGAGCCCATGCTCAAGCTCGTGGAGAAGATCGCCCGCCGTGAAGGTATAGGCGACATCCTTGCTGAGGGGGTGAAAAGAGCGGCTAGCCACATCGGCAGGGGAGCCGAGCAGTATGCCATGCATGTCAAGGGTCTGGAAATGCCTGGTTATGACCCGCGCGCTCGGAAAGCCATGGGGATGAACTGGGCATTGAGTAACATGGGGGCAAACCACAACTACGGTTGGCCTCAGCAGGAAATCGGCGACCCAAAGCCGCGGCTCCTGGACCCTGTCGCTGACGAAGGCCAGGGGGACGTCATCAAATACAACCATGATTCCACGGCTGCTCTCGAATTTGGTATCGCCTGTATATTCCCCAGCCACCATTTGCAGTTCTACGGCTTGGAACTCATGGGAAAGATGCTGGCAGCAGCATTGGGTGTGCCCAAGTTAGGCAGTGAAGATTATCTGATGTACTTAGGAGCCTGTCTCATAGACCTCTCGTCTGAACTTGCCTGTGCGCCAGTCTTCACTTATCCTCTCTGTTAGGGAGGAGTCATCAGAGGGGTCTCCTTGAGCATCCCGGTTCCCCCATGCCTGTCAGTTCCAGTGGGCCTTGTTCCATCCCCGTGGAGCCAGGCCGCTCCGCCACAACTTCAGCAGGTTATGCGTAGTCCCCATCAGGGCCCACTCGCTGTGGGCTGCTTGCAGACCTCGTCTCATAAACCGCCTGAATCCCTGTCCTTCCTTGATCTGACCCAGCACTGGCTCCACCAGAATACCTCTCATCTTGTAGAGGGAGTGCCCACGCTGTGTCAGCAGCTTCCTCTCCATTCGCTCCCTAACGCTCAGCTTCTTCGGGATGCGTCCCCGGGGACACCCTCTCTCTCGCAGCGCCTTGCGTTGCTTCCAGTCTTTAGTGGTAGCGATGAGCCACTCTGTCCCCTCTGAGATAGGACAAGCGGTGACATTGGGCTCACTCCAGTAGCCCGCATCGGCCAGGCCTGTTCTGGGGCGCTCCTCTATGCCCGCTGCCTTCAGGGTACGCTCCAGGGTCTTGAGCATCGGCTTCAGTTGCTGCACATCGTTGGCCTCCTGGGTCACCCCCACCGCCACGATGATCTGGCCCCCACTTACTATCACCTGGGCATTGTACCCCTGTACGTAGGACTGACGCGTCTTCATGATCCGGCTGTCAGGATCAGTGACGTTGGCTTTGGCCTCCACTGCCGGAACCGCCTCCACCAGTTTGGGCTTCCGGCCGCGTTTCTTCTTGCCGCTGCTCACCTCTTCTACCTGTCTCCGGGCTATCTGTTTCTGGGCTGCCTGCGCTTTCTCTGCTGACTCCCGCTCCAGCCGGGCCCTGGCTTCCTGCAAGCGCTCCAGACGCTCTACCCGCCGCCCCAGCCCTTCAGGTAACTCGTCACCCCGCCGCTCAGGACCAAACAGTGCGTCCTCCTCGGCATCCACCTGCCTGGCCTCCGCCAGCATCTGCCGGACCTCTTCCTCAATGGCCTCATAGCTACGGTTAGCATCCAGGGCTGCATTGGCAGCCACCTTGCTTCCATCCAGAGCCACTACCCCCAGCTTCACCAGGCCTGCTTCCTGGCACAGCCGCAACACCTGCACAAACAGTTGCTCTAAAGCTTCCTCGTGCTCCGCTCGAAAGCGACAGATGGTGCGGAAGTCGGGCTGCTGGTTGGCTGCCACTACCCGGAAGCCTACGTCTTCTTCGAGCCCCCGGGCAATCTTCCGCGAACTACGGATTCCCCGGCAGTAGGCATACAATAGCACGGCTACCATCATACCAGGCTCGTAAGCAGCTGCACCCCAACCATCATTACGATAGGTGGCGTAGAACTCGCTCAAGTCCATCTGTCCCACGACATCAATGACAAACCAGGCCAGATGACCCTCACCAAGCCATTCCTTAAGGGATGGCGGCATCAAATAGTCTTGCTCTCGATCGCATGGTAGCAGATTATAGGCCACGGCAGTTACCCCCCAGATACGTACTTGGCCCTATTCTACCCTATATCGCCATCCCCTCAAAGGGGTTTATGGGACAGGCTTTTAGGAGAGAAGATATACAATCTGGAGCGGTGTTTTAACATCCGAGAAGGATTTTCGAGGAAGGACGACACACTTCCCAAGAGAATGTTCACCGAGCCCTTGCGAGGGGGAGTCCGCGATGGCGAGATGATAAGAAAGCCGGATATCATAATCGACGAGTACTATGATGCCAGGGGATGGGATCGTAACGGCATTCCTACCAGGGAAACGCTGGTCAGGCTTGGGCTTGAAGAAATGGAGGAGGATATTGCCGGGTTCCGGCGATAAAGCCTATCCGCTATCCCCGGCAGTCAGTCTGAAAACTACAGGTAGGGTGGAGCGGATGCTCTAGGCTACCCTCATTTTACAGAATTTCCGGTCACACTACGGATTACTCAAAGAGGGGGTAAGATGAGAGAAGCGATACTGGAAGGTAAGCGTAAATTCGTGGTAAGAGACGTGCCGGAGCCCGTCCTGGATGAAGATGAAGTCTTGATAAAGGTGCGGTATTGCGGAATATGTGGCTCAGACCTGATTACCTATGTTGAAGGTGTCCCTGCCAGGTATGGTCATGAATATGCTGGAGAGATAGTTAAAGTGGAAAAGGGCGCGAAAGGGTGGAAGACAGGGGATCGGGTTGCGGCCGAGTGCATCAGCTCATGTGGAGAATGCTACTGGTGCATACGCGGCGAAATGGGACTCTGCGAGGACTTCGATCTAGGATGGTCGCAAAGCACGGGAGGCTTCGCCACATATACCAAAGTCAAATGCAATCGGCTTCACCAACTTCCCTCTCAGGTAAGCTATGAGCAGGCAGCCCTGGCTGAGCCGACGGCTGTTGCACTGCACGCTGTCAGGTTATCCGGGATGGGGCTAGGAGACGTGGTTGCAGTGCTCGGCCTAGGCCCCATCGGGCAGCTCGTGGTGCGGTTGGTGAAGATCGCAGGAGCTAGAGCGATATACGCTGCCGAGGTAAGTCAATCCAGGATCGAGCTGGCCAGGGATATTGTGGACGAGGTTATCGATGCGAACGTAGGCGACGCCGCTGCCAGGATCCATGAGCTTACAGGAGACAGGGGGCCAGATGTGGTATTCGAGTGTGCAGGAGCCGTCTCAACGACACAGCAAGCAATAGCTATGGCGAGAAAGGGTGGGACAGTTCTTCTTGTTGGAGTAGGCATACACCCGGTTGAGATGCTAGCTGGCAGCATCGCACTGAGGGAGCTTACTATCAAGGGGTCAATGGTTTTCGGCGCTGGCGAGTACGCCACCGCACTCAATCTAATCGCGGACAGGAAGATCGACGTGGCTCCCTTGATAACGTCCGTGATGCCCCTGGATGACATCAATGAAGCTTTCGAAAAGGCCGTGAGTGGAGAGGGGGGAAAGATACTGATAAAACCCTGAATACGCGGATAGGAAATGGTTCCAGCTAGCCTCAGCGTCTGAAGTGGTCCCACCCATGCACTGTCCAGTTGAATACCTTGCCTTGTTCATCGCGGAGCGTTACCTGTCCCGGCTCGTTACTCACGATCTCACCTATCACCGTCACCGGGCCCGGCATAAGCCCCTTGATACGATCAATAACATCGCCCCTAGCCGTGAACAGGAGCTCGTAGTCTTCACCCCCTGAAATCGCGAGCCCTAACGATTCCTCCTTGAAAGCCTCCCTCACCGAGGGATGTATAGGCAAACTATGTACCCAAACCTCGGCCCCTACATGGCTCGCCTTGCAGATATGTGTCAAATCAGCTACCAAGCCATCGCTGAGGTCTATAGCTGCTCTCACCCCATTCTTCACAAGAATCTGCCCCTCGGCAACCCTGGGGCATGGGCGCAAGTGAGCCTCCCTGAGAAAAGAAATTGTCTCGGCATCGAACTGGAGTCCCGATTTCAGCATCTTGAGGCCAGCCGCAGCCTGCCCCAGATAGCCAGTCACCACAATCTGATCGCCGGGCAAAGCCGCTGAGCGAATGAGTATATCTTCCGATGATTCTCCAATCACACTGAGGTTTATGATAACCACTGGAGCGCTGCTTACATTGCCACCGCAAACGTCAACGTCAAACGTTGTGGCTATCTCCATCAGCCCCCGATATAGTTCGGCAACGCTATCCACTTCGGTCTCCATCGGCAGCCCCAACGAGACCAAAGCATAGACGGGCTTCCCTCCCATAGCGGCGATATCGCTGAGGTTTATCGCAAGTGCCTTCCAGCCCAAGTCACGCCAGGTAGCGGTGTCAAGGGTAAAGTGAACGTCCTGGATCAGGATATCGGTAGTCCCGATTTGGACAGCGCCCTCGGCCCGCCAAACTGAGGCATCATCGCCAATCCCCAGGATAAGCTTATCCCTTGAGGACTTGCCCACTATCTCAGCGATGAGATCAATTAATCCGAATTCTCCCAGTTCCCAAACCTTCATCGGCAAGATTATAGCCTCTTTATATTTAGTCCACAACCGCGAGGAGGGTGTTCGAAAACCTGGCAACCAGGTTAGCCTGGAACATCTACACAAAGCACGATTGGAGCGGGTGCTCCAACATACCCATAATTCTCAGACATGCCCTAGTCAAATATACTCAAACCTGATATATTAGCGAGTGACGACATGCGTTATGCTATCATCTCAGATATCCACAGCAATCTAGCAGCCTTCCAAGCGGTTCTCCACGATATCAATGGGACAGGAGGCATCGATCGTATCTGGTGTCTGGGAGACATCGTTGGCTATGGGCCCGATCCTAAAGAGTGCATCGAACTCCTTCGCCAGTATGATCACGTCTGTGTCGCCGGCAATCACGACTGGGGGGCACTGGAAAAGATAGACCTGAACGATTTCAACCCCGAGGCCGCTGCCGCCTGCCGCTGGACAGGACAACAACTGGGCCCCGATGAGAGAGACTACCTCACCAATCTACCTCTCACGCTCCAGGAGGGTGATTTTACCCTAGCTCACGGCAGCCCTCGCGAGCCGATCTGGGAGTACTTGCTCTCTACATATAGTGCCAGGATCAGCTTCGATTATTTTCAGACCAAGTACTGCCTGGTGGGGCATAGCCATGTTCCCGCGGTATTTGAGCAACTCGCAGACAGCGAGGACTGCTTCCTCGCAGAGCTCTCGCCTGACGCCCCCCTGATTCTCGGGGAAAACAGGCAGATCATTAATCCCGGCGGCGTGGGACAACCTCGCGATGGTGACCCCCGGGCTGCATACGCTATCTACGACAGCGAGCACGGCGTCATCCAACACCACCGCGTCCCCTACGACATCGACGCAACCCAGCAGAAGATGGCTGAATACGGTCTGCCATCCCGCCTGATCACCAGGCTGAGCTACGGCTGGTAAACCCCCCAATATGCTCCTCGCACCCGTGTCAACTCACATAAGAATGTTACCGGAGGTGGGTTGCTCACTCATTTAGAAATGTTACCGAAGGAGTGCCACCTCCTCTCGTTTAGTTGCATTGGCGGGGTTCGGGTGTTGCCACAGC
>Ga0114946_10000846_pt1 | contig 20852 bp, 16 predicted proteins | sample WalLakDeSediment_FD_88676 | JGI IMG/M metagenome (GOLD analysis project Ga0114946, IMG submission 88676) | Lake sediment microbial communities from Walker lake, Nevada to study Microbial Dark Matter (Phase II) - Walker Lake 11/02/13 Deep Sediment | ecosystem: Environmental > Aquatic >...
GGGATCGGTGGTTCGCTCCGCCAGCTGCACCAGGCGCAGGAGGAGCCATCCGAAGACGGCGATCACCACCGTGACCCCCACGAATCCCAGCTCCTCCCCCACCACGCTGAAGATGAAGTCGGTATGCTGCTCCGGAAGGAAGTCCAGCCGCTTCTGGGTGCCCTGGGTGAAGCCCTTGCCGAAGAGCCCCCCGCTCCCGATGGCCACCTTGGACTGGATCAGGTTCCACCCCGCACCCCGGGGGTCCATGCCCGGGTCCAGGAAGACCAGGAGCCGGTTCTTCTGGTAGTCGGCCAGGGAGTTCCAGACCGGAAGGGCAATGGTCCCCGCCGCCAGGTTCGCCAGCACCACGGCCGCCGACTCCACCAGGTAGAGCCGGAACCGCAGGAGGTAGACCCCGGCCACCAGGGCCAGGAAGTAGGCCGACCAGACCCGGGTGTCGAAGGACAGGATCAGCGCGAGCCCGGGGCTGGCCAGCAGGAAGAGGTAGAGGGGCGGAGTCCCCGCCCAGTAGAGCACGGCAAAGAGCACCCCCACGAAGGCCAGCGCCGTACCCAGGTCCGGCTGCAGCACCACGAGCCCCAGGGGGACCCCCACCAGGAGGGCGGGCAGCACCAGCTCCCTGAGGTTCGCCGGTGGCTCCTCGCGGGAGGCCAGGTAGCGGGCGAGCCCCAGGATGGCCGCCAACTTGGCCACCTCCGAGGGCTGGAAGCGGATGGGTCCCAGGTTGATCCACCGCCCCACGCTCTCGGCCGGCCCCGCCCCCGTTCCCACCAGGAGCGCCGCAGCCAGCACCACGAGCCCCACCAGGTAGGCGGGGACGGCCCCCCATTCGATCCACCGCCCGGGGATGCGGGTGACGATGGTGAAGCCCACAAGAGCCACCCCGAGCCACATCACCTGCCGCTGCCAGGCCCGCTCCACCACCGGGCTCGGGACGTTGAGCACGCCGGCCGAGTAGATCATGGCGATGCCGAAGACCGACAGCAGGAGGCAGATCGCCACCAGCTGGGGGTCGCCGGCCCAGCGGCGGTACCAGGTCATGGGCGAGGGTCGGCCGGGTACGGGTCACCCGCCGGGTCCGCCGCATCCGCCGGGTCCACCGCATTCGCGGGGTCCAGGCTGGGGAGGGTGGTCATCCGGTTCCAGGCCCAGGGGGTGGGGATCCCGGCCGCCTGGTGCTCGGCCACGGTCTGGATCTCCGAGACCTCCATTCCGTACTTTCGCCGCAGGTGGAAATCGGCGGCCTTGGCGGCCACTGGCGCCGCGGCCGAGGAGCCTCCCATCCCCGGGGCCACTTCCTCGACGATGACCACGATGGCGATCTCCATGGCGCCGCCCCAGGGCCCGGCGAGCCCGGCGAACCAGGCGTGGGGACGATCCTGGGAGGCGCTGTGCTGGGCGGTGCCGGTCTTCCCGATCACATCCCAGTGCTCAACCTGCGACCGGAAGGCCGTGCCCGACGACATGACCTGCCTCAGGCCGTCCTGGAGGGCGGTCAGGTTCTCCGGGGCCAGGTCCAGCTCCCACGCCACCTCGGGGGCGGTGGCGCCGGCGGAGGCACCTGCGGCCGGGCCATTCCCCGCGCTGCGGAAAAGCTGGGGTGAGTGAGCCGAGCCGTCGCGCCCCAGGGCCAGGTAGAACTGGGCCATCTTGAGGGGCGTCTGCGAGTTGGGCCCCTGCCCGATCACCATGGTCATGACCTCGTTCTCGGCCGGGCGGTACCGGTGGACCCGCTGCCACCAGTCCAGGCTCTCGGGGAAATCCCCCGCCTCCTCCTGCGGGAGATCGATGCCGCACCGCTGGTTGAAGCCGATACGGCTGCCCTCCTCCACCAGCCGCTCCAGTCCCACCCGGATGCCCAGCTGGTAGAAGTAGACATTGCACGAGGCGGCGATGGCGCCCGCCAGGTCCAGGTGCCCGTGGCCGCTGGGGTTCCAGCACCGGGCCGTGCGCCCCTGGAAGCGGTAGGAGCCGTAGCAGGCCTCGGGCATGAACGCGGTGGGCGAGATCACCCCCTGCTCCAGCGCAATGGCGGCGGAGGCCAGCTTCCAGGTGGAGGCCGGGGGGTACTTCCCCACCACCGCCCGGTTGTAGAGCGGAAGCGACGGGTCTTCGTTCAGCGCCTGCCAGCGCTCGCGGCTGATCCCGCCCACGAACTCGGAGGGGTCGAACGAGGGGGCCGAGTAGAGGGCCAGCACCCCGCCATCCTCCACGTTCAGCGCCACCACCGCCCCCCGCATTCCCTCGGGGAAGATCTCGTGGATGTACAGCTGAAGCTCCAGGTCCAGGTGGAGGTGGATGTCGTCGCCCGGCCTGGGAGGGCGGGCCGCCTGGCCCTGGAGGGACCCCACGATGCGGCCCACGGCGTCCACCTCGGCAAAGCGCACCCCGTGGATTCCCTGCAGGCGTTCCTCGTACTGCCGCTCGAGGCCGATCTTCCCCACGATCATTCCCTGCTCGTAGCCATCGAAGCGGGGGGACTCAAGCTCTCCGGCCGAGATCTCGCCCACGTAGCCAAGCACGTGCCCCAGCGCCGCCCCCCCGATGTAGCGCCGCCGGGGCCGCATCTCGAGAAAGACCCCCGGAAACTCGGCCCTGAGCTCCTCCAGCACGGCCAGCTCGTCGTCGGCCAGGTTCATCTTGACCAGGAGGGGCTGGCGCCGGCTCCGGCGAAAGGTCTCCATCAGCGTTTCCACCCGCTCCTCCGAGAGGTTCAGGATGGGCTGGAGCCGCTCCAGCGTATGGGCGATGGAATCCGCTGCCGCCGGGAAGAGGGAGACCGAGTAGGAGGGAACGTTGTCGGCGATGATGCGGCCGTAACGATCGAAGATGGTTCCCCGGGGGGCCGGAACCGGGAGTACCCGGAGCCGGTTCGAGTCGGACTGGAGGGCCCATGCCGTGCCCCGGACCACCTGGGACCGGAAGAAGGACCCCACGAGGATCAGCATGAGGACCGCCAGGATCATGGCGGCCCCGCGGGCCCGGGCACGACGGATGTTCGGATGGGGGATCTTCATGGCGAGGGCGCGAAAGGGGCGTCGGCTCGGGTCGGAAGGTGGCAGGCAGGCACGGGGGTGGCAGCGGCGAAGGGGCGGCAAAGGCAGGCGGCGAACACACGGGCGGCGCACTCAGGGGCGGCGCCCCTACCGGGCCTCCCGCACCACGGCACCGGTGGCCAGAAGGAGGAGCACGCCGACCACGGCCACGTAGAGCGACCCCAGCGGGGCCTCCACCAGGAGCACCCGGCCGGCGCCCCTTCGGACCTCCTGGCCGGCCACCACCCAGTGGATGGCATACCGTAGCCAGCTCCCGATGAAAAGGTACCCCAGGAAGAAGCTCACGGACTCCCCCACGAACAGATCCTTGGTCCGCGAGCCCGCCACCGCAAGCACGGTGAGGGTAAAGGCGTTGGCGCCGAAGGCCAGGATGGAGAAGGCATCCTCCAGAAGGCCCAGCCCGAAGCCCACCCCGGCAGCCCGGGTGGTGGAGAGTTCCCGGGCCGCCAGCAGCAGGGCCAGCGTCAGGAAGTCGGGGGCGAGGGGGCCGGCTCCGAAGCCCACCCGAAGAAGGAAGTGGATCCCCGGAAGGAGGATCACCACCAGCCAGAAGAGGGGGCCGCCCCTCACGGGGTCCCCCCGGCGCCAGCGTCCAGCCCAGCGACCAGCCCAGACTCCAGCCCAGACTCCAGCCCAGACTCCGGCCCGGACTCCGGATCCGGCTCGATCCCCGGCTCCACCTCCGGTTCCAGCTCCGGCTCAGGCTCGGCCCACAGGTGCGTCAGCTCCGACACCGGGCGTCCCTCCTCGCCGGTGATCACCAGAACGTGGGTCACGCTCCCCACCCGGACCGCCGGCGTCACCCAGTAGCCCCGGCGCCACCCGGCCTCGGTCTCGGCCAGCGAGAAAATGGTCCCCACCCGGATCCCCCGGGGGTAGACGGCGCCCTGTCCCGAGGTGACCAGGACCTCCCCAGGTTCCAGCGTGGTGTAGAAGGGGATGCCGCTGAGAATCAGTCGATCCTCTTCCCGGAAGGTGCCGCCCCGGGCTTCGACGATCCCGAAGGTCTCGGCATCCAGCGTCATGGTGCTCACGGCAAAGTCAGGGTGGGTCCAGTCCAGCGCCAGCGAGTTCCGGGGACCCACCTCACGGATCAGTCCCACCAGCCCCTCTGCCGCCACCACGGGGTCGTTCACCGAGACCCCGTCCTCGGACCCCACGTCCAGCAGGAACATGCTTTCGGACCCCCGGGTCCCGGGGCGGATGGCCGAGGCCGAGACGAAGGCGGGGCCGGACCGTTCCCTGAGCTCGAGAAGGGCGCGAAGGTGGGCGTTCTCGGCGCCCAGCGTGGACTGGGTCGCCAGGAGCGCCACGGTGGAGTCGAAGCGGGCCTGCAGCTCCTCGATCTCCACGGCCCGGATCCGGGTGCGGCTCAGCGACTCCTGCGTCCACAGAAAGGGGGCGAGCAGGGTACCGCGGAGCGCCGCCGAGATCCCCTGCTGCACCGGCACGGGAAGGACCATGAGGAGGATGGACGCCAGCACCCACGCCGACGAGAGCACGAGCCCCCGGCGGCTGCGGGCCTCGCTTCCATCCACTTCGTAGGGAGGCATGGTCCAGCCACAGCAGAAGGGGCGAAACTCAGGAAGTCAGGACGTTCCGATACTTGTTCAGATCGTCCAGGATCCGTCCGGCTCCCCGGACCACGCAGGTCAGGGGCTCCTCGTCCACGTGGATGGGGAGGTTGGTCTCCTGGGTCAGGAGCCGGTCCAGCCCGCGGATCATGGCTCCGCCGCCGGTCATGACGATCCCCCGGTCCACGATGTCCGACGAGAGCTCGGGGGGCGTGATCTCGAGCGCCCGCCGCACGGCCTCCACGATGGCCTGGATCGGCTCCTGGAAGCACTCCCGGATCTCCTGCGAATGCACCGTGACCGTCTTCGGGATGCCGCTGACCAGGTCCCGCCCCTTCACCTCCATGGTCCGCTCGTCGCCCTCTTCGGCCCAGGCCGACCCGATCTGGATCTTCACGGCCTCGGCGGTGGGTTCGCCGATGAGGAGGTTGTAGTTCTTGCGGAGGAAGGTGACGATGGCCAGGTCCAGCTCATCGCCCCCCACCCGGATGGAGGTGTTGGAGACGATCCCCGAGAGCGCGATCACGGCGATCTCGGTGGTGCCGCCCCCGATGTCGATGACCATGTTTCCGGTGGGGGTCTCGATGGGGAGCCCCACCCCGATGGCCGCCGCCGTGGGCTCGGCCACCATGTAGACGGCCTTGGCCCCGGCCGCCATGGCCGAGGACCGGACAGCCCGCCGCTCCAGCTCCGTGATCCCCGAGGGGACGCCCACGATGACCCGGGGCTTGATGCGGAAGATGCGCTTGGAGGTCACCTGCTTGAGGAAGTGGCGGAGCATCATCTCCGTCACGTCCACGTCGGCGATGACACCGTCCTTGAGGGGGCGCACCGCCTCGATGTTCTCCGGGGTCCGCCCCAGCATCCGCTTCGCTTCGAGCCCGATCCCCAGGATCTTCTGGGTACCACGCTCCACCGCCACCACCGAGGGCTCGTTCAGGACGATGCCTTCGCCCTTGACATAGACCAGGGTGTTGGCCGTGCCAAGATCGACGGCAATGTCGTTCACCGGGATCAGCGAACCCGAATTCAACCACTTGGAAAAGGAAGACAAGGCAACACCCGATGGAGCCATAACGGCGGCGGGAGGAGGATGGGCGTCAGACCGCTTCAGGGCGCACGGGGGCCGCGGAGCGGGAGGCGGACGTTTCGACGCTGGAAGCCCCCCGCCTCGGGGTCGACGGGGTGCTCCAAGCCTCGGATTGTAAGGAGGCCCGAGGGGGAAGGCAAGACGTGAGCCAGCGTACGCGGCGCCGGCCCGGATGCCGCCCGCGATGCCGCCCGCGATGCCGCCCCCTACGCCTGTCCCGTGCTCCCGAAGCCGCCCTCTCCCCGCCCGCTCTCCGACAGGGTGTCAGCCTCCTCCACCGCCGGGGTCTCGAAGCGGGCAAAGACCAGCTGCGCCACCCGATCGCCCCTCTGGATCCGCACCGCCGCCCGCCCCAGGTTCAGGAGGGCCACCTTCAGTTCGCCCCGGTAGTCGGGATCGATGGTACCCGGCGCGTTGGGTACGGTGACGGCGTGCCGGAGCGCGAGCCCCGACCGGGGCCGGACCTGCCCCTCCACCCCCGCCGGGAGCTCCATCCGAAGCCCGGTGGCCACCGTTCGCGGCACCCCGGGCTCCAGGTCGAAGTCAGGCTCGGCAGAGCGGAGATCATACCCCGCCGCCCCTTCCGTGGCCCGCTCCGGCAGCGGCAGGTCCGGGTTGGACGCAAGCCGCTGGAAGCGGACCCGGAAGGGGGAGGCGGAGGACATCGGTCCCGCGCTCAGTCGCCGAGGAAGGTTTCGGGCGCGTGGTACTCGATCCCGAAGGCCTCGGCCACGCCCTCGTAGGTCACCTGACCCCGGACCATGTTGATGCCTTCCTTGAGGGCCTCGTCGTCGCGGCAGGCCTGCTTCCACCCCTTGTTCGCCAGGGTGATGGCGTAGGGGAGGGTGGCGTTGGTCAGGGCCATGGTGGAGGTGCGGGCCACGGCGCCGGGCATGTTGGCCACCGCGTAGTGGATGATCCCGTCCACCTCGTAGATGGGGTTCTCGTGGGTGGTGGGATGAATGGTCTCCACGCATCCGCCCTGGTCCACCGCAACGTCCACGATGACCGCCCCGGGCTGCATGAGCTTCAGGTCCTCGCGGGTCACCAGCGAGGGCGCCTTCTTCCCCGGGAGGAGAACACCGCCAATGAGGAGGTCCGCCGTCTTCAGCTGCTCACGGATGTTGTACGGGTTGGAGTAGAGAAGCTCCACGTTGGCCGGCATGACGTCCGAGAGGTACCGGAGTCGGGGAAGCGAGAGGTCCAGGATGGTGACCCGGGCCCCGAAGCCCGCCGCCATCTTGGCCGCGTTGGTCCCCACCACGCCGCCGCCCAGGATCACGACCCGGGCCGGGGGCGTGCCGGGAACGCCGCCCAGGAGGACGCCGCGCCCGCCGTAGAAGCGCTCCAGGTACTTGGCCCCCTCGAGGATCGAAAGCCGGCCGGCCACCTCGGACATGGGGGTGAGGAGGGGGAGCTCGCCGTTCGGGAGCTGCACCGTCTCGTAGGCGATGGCCACCGACTTCGTGTCCATGAGCGCCCGGGTCAGCGGCTCGGAGGCGGCGAAGTGGAAGTAGGTGAAGAGGAGCTGGTCCTCGCGGATGTGCTTCCACTCGGGCTCGATGGGCTCCTTGACCTTCAGGATCATCTCGGCGGTGGCCCAGACCTCGGCCGCCGTGTCCAGGATGGTGGCGCCGGCCTGCACGTAGAGGTCATCGGCAAAGCCGCTCCCTTCGCCTGCGCCCTTCTCCACGAAGACCTGGTGTCCGTTCCGCACCAGCGCCTCGGCGCCGCCGGGAACGAGGGACACCCGGTACTCGTTCGTCTTGATCTCCTTCGGTACGCCGATCCGCATGGCCCATACTCACCTGTTCCAAGGATTGCCCTGGGTCGGCTCCGCCCCGGTCCTGGGGGTCCGGCTGCCGCCCGTTGATTGTATACCCATCTGCATACTCACGTAGCCCGCATCAATCTCACCCGCCGGGCTCCGGGGTCAAGGGCGGACGTCGCCGCCGTACCGAACCGTCCGCCTCAGGCAGGCCCGAGCCGGAGCACCGCCTGCCGCTCCGGATGGAACGAACGTTCGGCCGCCTCCATGACCTGGTCCCGGGTCACCGACTCGATGCGGTCCAGGAGCTGGTCCAGCGTGAGACGCGGCTGGTCGTAGAGCGCGAAGCCAGCCAGTCGGAAAAGACGGGACGCCGTGTTCTCGAGCGAGAGCATGACCTGCCCCTTGACCTGGTCCTTCACTTCGCGGAACTCGTCGGCAGAGAGGCCTTCGCTGGCCAGCTTCGCGAACTCCTCGCGGATGGCCTCCACCGCCCGGTCGGCGCCCTCGGGGCGGGTGCCCACGTAGACGCCCGAGATCCCCGCCCTCGAGTAGAAGGACTGGAAGGAATAGACCGTGTAGGCCAGCGCCAGTTCCTCCCGGATCCGCTGGAAGAGGCGGGAGCTCATCCCCCCGCCAAAGGCCGCGGAAAGGAGGCTCTGGGGGTACCGCTCCGGATCCGAGCGGGGCGGAGTCCGGCTCCCGAACACGATGTGGGTCTGGGCCGTGTCCCGCTCCACCTTCAGGTCCACCCGGGGCCCGCCCGTGGAATAGTCCACCACGGGGACCGCAGGGATCTCCACCCCCGGAAGGTCCCCGAAGCGTTCCGCGACGGTGTCCACGATCCGGGCATGCTCCAGGTGGCCCGCAGCGGCCACGATGAGTTCGCCCCGCCGGTAACGTTCCCGGTGGATGCGGCGGAGGGTCTCTGCCTGGAGCTCCTCCACCGAATCGCGGCTTCCCAGGATCGAGCGCCCGTAGGGATGCTCTCCCCACATCGCCTCGCCGTGGAGCTCGAAGACCAGGTCGTCGGGGGTATCCTCCACCGTGGAGATCTCCTCCAGCACCACCTCGCGCTCGAGCTCAAGATCCTCTTCCCGAAGGAGCGGGTCCAGCACCAGGTCGGCCAGGACGTCCAGTGCCACCGGCAGGTGTTCGCTCAGCACGCGAGCCTGGTAGGAGGTGTGCTCCCTCGAGGTGAAGGCATCCAGCGAGCCCCCCAGCCGCTCCAGCTCCAGGGCGATCTGCCGGGGCGAACGTCGGGTCGTGCCCTTGAAGACCATGTGCTCCAGCAGGTGGCTCGCCCCCGCCTCGTCCAGCAACTCGTGGGCCGCCCCCTGGCGCACCCACACCCCCAGGGCCACGGAGCGCACGCCCGGAATGGCCTCGGTGAGCACCCGGATCCCGTTGGGAAGCAGGGACTCCTCGAGGTGCCCCACGCCGGTGGCGGAGGCGCCCGTGGACACCGCGATTCCGCCGAACCCCGCCGAAGGCAGGATCTGACGGCCCGAACGGGCAAACGCCGGGGCGGGGAGGATGATCCCCCCGCCCCGGCGCCGTTCCCGTCCGGGGAACGTTCCGCCCATCAGGCGTCGTCACCCTCGCTGCTGCCCTCGGCGTCCTCGGCCAGTGCGGCCCGCCGGGAGAGCCGCAGGCGGCCCTTTTCGTCGATGGCGAGGAGCTTGACCCGGGTAATGTCCCCCCGGTTCAGCACATCTTCGGTCTTCTCGACGCGCTCGTCGGACAGCTCGGAGATGTGGCAGAGGCCCTCGAGACCCGGAAGGATCTCGATGAAGGCGCCGAAGGTGGTGGTGTTCTTCACCGGACCCTCGTAGATGCGCCCGATCTCGGGCTCCTGGACGATGGCCTCGATCATCTCGCGGGCCCGCTGGGCGGCCTCGGCGGAGACCGCGGCGATCTTCACCAGGCCGGAGTCGTCGATCTCGATCTTGGCACCGGACTCGTCCTGGATGGCGCGGATCGTCTTCCCCTTGGGTCCGATGATCTCGCCCAGCTTCTCGGGGTTCACCTTGATGGTGGTGATCCGGGGCGCGTAGGCCGAGAGCTCCTCGGCCGGGGCCGGGACCGCCGCATCCATGATGTCCAGGATGTGGAGGCGGGCGCGGGTGGCCCGCTCCAGCGCGGTGCGCAGGATGTCCACGGTGAGGCCGTCGATCTTGATGTCCATCTGGATCGAGGTCACGCCGTTCCGGGTCCCGGCGATCTTGAAGTCCATGTCACCCAGGGCGTCCTCGATGCCCAGGATGTCGGTGAGCACCGCCACCCGGTCTCCGTCCTTGATGAGCCCCATGGCCACGCCGGCGCAGGACGCCGACAGCGGCACACCGGCCGACATCAGGGCCAGCGAGGCCCCGCAGACCGAGGCCATGGACGACGACCCGTTGGACTCCATGATGTCGGAGACGATGCGGATCGTGTAGGGGAACTCGTCGAAGGCTGGCAGCAGGGGCTGGATGGCCCGCTCCGCCAGCGCTCCGTGCCCGATCTCGCGGCGCGAGGTGCCGCGGATGGGACGGGCTTCCCCGGTGCAGAAGGGGGGGAAGTTGTAATGGAGCATGAAGGACTTGGTGATCTCTTCGGCGGAATCGATGGAGTCGATGCGCTGCTCGTCGCGGGAGGTCCCCAGCGTCGCGGCCACCAGGGCCTGGGTCTGCCCCCGGGTAAAGAGGGCGGAGCCGTGGGCCCGGGGAAGCACCTCCACCTCGCAGGTGATCTCGCGCACCGTGTCCAGGTCCCGGCCATCGGTCCGACGGCCGGTGGAGAGGATCTTCTCCCGCATGGCCTTCTTCTCGTAGCCGCGCAGGATCTCGCCCACCTGCCCCTCGGCGGCGGCGTAGGCCTCGTCGTCGAAGGCCTCGGCCAGCTCCTCCTTGACCCAGGCCTTCACGGCCTGGAGGGCATCCATCCGCTCGGTCTTGTCGGCGATCCCCATGGCCTCGTCGATCCGGCCGGAGGCCATCCCCACCACCTTCTCGGTGAGGTCCACGTCGGGGGACTGGGGGGTCCAGGGCATGTGGGGCTCCCGGAGCCCCTCCACCAGTTCGGCCTGGATGTCGACGAGCTGGCGGATGGCCTCGTGGGCCACCTGCAGCCCCTCGAGGATCTCGTCCTCGGGGACCTCGACGGCGCCGCCCTCCACCATCATGATGGCGTCACGGGAGCCGGCGACGATGACGTCCACGTCGGAGTACTCGAGCTGCTGGAAGGTGGGGTTCACGATCCAGGTGCCGCGGATGCGGCCCACGCGGACCGAGGCTACCAGCGTGTCGAAGGGGATCTTCGAGATGTTCAGCGCCACCGACGCGGCGATGAGGGCCAGCACGTCGGCGTCATTTTCCTGGTCCGCCGACAGGATCTGGCAGTTGACCTGCGTCTCGTGCATGAAGCCGTCGGGGAAGAGCGGCCGCAGCGGCCGGTCGATCTGCCGGGCCGAGAGGATCTCCTTCTCGCCCGGACGGCCTTCCCGCTTGAAGAACCCGCCGGGGATCTTTCCGGCGGCGTAGGACTTCTCCCGGTATTCCACCGTGAGGGGGAAGAAGGGGAGGTGGGTGGGGCGGTCCTGCACCGTGGCGGCGCAGAGGACCATGGTGTCGCCGTACTGCACCAGGGCCGATCCCTGGGCAAGGCGGGCCATGCGACCGGTCTCGATGACGAGCTTCCGGCCGGCGAATTCCTTCTCGATGCGATGCGTCATTCTGTTTCGTTCCGTTTCCAGCTGTGCGTTGGCCTTCGGGAAGGAGGGAACGGTTCCCTCGCCCTGGGCCGGTCAGGGTCTCGCAGCATGCCGGATCCGGGTCGGTGCGACCGCCGGTCCGCCGGATGCCTCCTCTCCAGCCGGATCCGTGAGGATCCGCGGAGGAGGAGGGATGCCGGGGTTCCAGCGACAACCCATGAGGTTGGCCGACCGTCGCCGGTCAGACAGGCTGCGAAACGAGACACGGCGGCCCGGGCGGGCCGCCGTGTCGGTACGTCGTGCGTCGTTACTTCCGGAGCCCCAGTTCCTCGATGAGGAGACGGTAGCGCGGGAGGTCCGTCCGCTTCAGGTATTCCAGAAGGCGCCGGCGGCGTCCCACCATCTTCAGGAGGCCGCGGCGGCTGTGGTGATCGTGCTTGTGCTTCCCGAAGTGGTCCCGAAGCTCGTTGATCCGGTGCGTCAGAATGGCAACCTGGACAGGGGCGCTTCCACGATCGCTCTCGTGGAGCCCGAACTTCGCGATGATGTCGGTCTTTGCGTCTTTGGTGATGGTCATGCTGTCGTACCGCGCCTCCGCAAGAGTCGATTCTGCAGGGGAAGCCGCCGTGGGATCGGGACTGTATTCCTCCTGGTATTCAAGCCACAAAGGCTAACGCAAGGCCGCGCCCTGATCAAGGACGGGGACTCAGGCGTCCGCCTCAAGGACGCGGCGGGCCTCTTCCACATCCCGTGCGAGCTGGGCCACCAGCGCTTCCGGCGACCCGAAGGGCTGGATCTCGCGGAGGCGGCGGACCAGGTCCACCCGCACCACTTCGCCGTAGAGGTCCCCCTCGAAGTCGATCAGGTGCAGTTCCACCGACGGCGGGGAGCCCTGGAAGGTGGGGCGGGGCCCGATGTGAAGGGCGCCGGGCACCGTTCCAGCGGCGGCCTTTCCCCCCGGGAGCAGGCCCCCCGGGAGCAGGCCCCCCGGGAGCACGCCGCGCACGGCATACACCCCCGGCGGTGGAAGGAGCTTGTCGGGGCTTCCCACCCGGAGATTGGCCGTGGGAAATCCCAGCGCTCGCCCCCGCCCCTCTCCGCGAACCACCACGCCCCGAAAGGCGTACGGACGGCCGAGCCCCGCCCGAGCATCGTCCAGGCGGGCATCCTGCACCGCGGCGCGGATCCGGGTCGAGGAGATGGACGCCCCCCCCAGTTCCACCGGCCCCACCACATCCACTGCAAACCCCAGATCCCGGCCGATCTCCCGGAGGGTGTCGGCGTCGCCGGAGCGGCCCCGCCCGAAGCCGTGGTCGTACCCGATCACGAGTTCACCCACGCCGATTCGCCGGACCAGGATCTCCTCCACGAAGGTGCGGGGCGAGAGGCGCGACAGCTCCGGCGTGAAGTGGACGAAGACGGCCCAGTCCAGGCCGCTCTCCGCCAGGATCTCCTTCTTCTCGTCGGGGGTGGTGAGGAGGGGTGGCGCCACCTCGGGGCGGACGATCCGGAGGGGATGGGGGTGGAAGGTGACCAGCACCGCGCGGCGCCCGGTGGCCCGTGCCCGCCGCCCGATCTCCTGGAGGACGGCCCAGTGCCCCCGGTGGACGCCGTCGAAGGTCCCCACCGTGACCACGCTTCCCCCGGGTTCCCGGGGAAAACCCGGCGGATCGGTGAAGCCCAGGGTGTCGACCGCGTTCATGCCGGCAGAATCTTCCGGGGCCGGAGCCGCCCCTCTTCCAGCACCCCGATGCCCACCAGGAGGTCGCCCCGGAACAGGGCCAGGGGCTGCCCCTCCGGGATCGGGTCCCCTGCATCCCCGGGTGCATCCCCGGGTGCATCCCCGGGAGCCGCGAGGTAAGCCGGAGCCTCCACCCGCTGCCCCATGCGAAGACGGCGCTCCCCCTCTTCGTCCACCTCCACCGCGGCGAGGTGGCGAACCGCCTCCCGGGCAGGGAGAAGATGGCGCAGAACCTCGTCCCGCTCCCCCTCGTCCCGCTCCCCCTTGTCTGGCGATCCGCGCTCCAGCCGGTGGGCCGGGAGGGCCTCCTCCACCCGGAAGGGACCGATGGCGGTCCGACGCAGGGCGGTGAGGTGAGCGCCGCACCCCAGCGCCTCTCCCAGGTCGCGGGCCATGGACCGGATGTAGGTTCCCGTGCCGCACCGCACCCGGAACCGGACCCGGGGGAGGTCCATCGCCAGGAGCTCGATCTCGTGGATGGTGACCTCGGTCGCCGCCAGTTCCACCGCCTCGCCGCGGCGAGCCTTCCGGTAGGCGGCCTCGCCGCCGACCTTCCGGGCCGAGTAGACGGGGGGCTGCTGGAGGCGTGTGCCCACCTGGGCCTGGAGGGCGGCCTGGACCGCATCCGCCGTTACGTCCCGCCAACCCTCGTGCTCGGTGAGAATCTCCCCCTCGGGGTCGTCGGTTTCGGTGGTGATGCCCAGGAGGGCCTCGGCCTCGTAGACCTTGTCCAGGTCGTGGAGGTACTCCACCAGCCGGGTGGTCGTCCCGACACAGACCAGGAGGAGGCCTGACGCGAAGGGATCCAGGGTCCCGGCGTGCCCGACGCGCCGCTCTCCCAGGGCCCGGCGGGTCCGGGCCACCACGTCGTGGGAGGTGGGGCCTGCCGGCTTGTCCACCGGCAACAGACCGATCACCGGTGGGGGTCCTCGACGTCGTTCGTGTCGGCGGCGTCCTCGGCGACGGCGTCCTCAGCGACGGCGTCCTCGGAGTCCTCGTCGGAGTCCTCGTCGGCATCATCCGGCACATCCGACGAGTCCGCCGAGTCCGACGAACCCGGCGGAAGAACCTCCGCCAGGAGCGCGTGGATGCGGGCCGCATGCTCCACCGAGTGATCGATCTGGAAACGCAGCTCGGGCACGCGTCGAAGCGACAGCGTCCGGCTCAGCTCCCTGCGCACGAAGGGGCCCGCCGCCTCCAGCCCCTCCATCAGGTCTTCGGTGGTGGTCTCGCCCGGAAGGGAGGGGTCGGGTCGCACATGAACCCGGGCCATCCAGAGATCGGGGGTGACCTCGACCCCGGTAACGGTGGGCGTACCGACCCGCGGATCCCGAACCTGCGTCCGGAGGACGCGGGTGATCTCCCTGCGGAACTGTTCGTTCAGACGCGCAACGCGCTTGCCAGCCATGGATCTATCGCTCCTCGCGGGTCCGCCGGATGACCAGCGCCCGCCCGTTGTCGTCGACGAACCGCTCGAGGGACCCCGCCAGGGACTCGGCCGTGCGTCCGTCGGAGGCCACGAGGGCGGCCGTGAGCTCCGCCCTGTCGTGGATGTCCTGGAACCCGGTCTCGGCCACCGAAACGTTGAAGCGGTGGCGGAGTCGATCCCGGAGGGACCGGACCACCATCCGCTTCTCCTTGAGCGATCGGCATCCCGGAATCTGCAGTTCCCAGGTCAGAACGAGCACGGTCACGGGGGACCCTCAAGGCGTGGGGGGGGAAGGAAAAGGGGCGGATGCACCGCCGTCAGCTTTCGCGGGCCCCCTCGCTTCCGGCCAGGGTGCGGGCAAATTCCTCGACGGTGTAGCACTCGATGACGTCGCCCACCTTGATGTCGTTGAAGTTGGTGATCCCGATCCCGCACTCGAAGCCCTCGCGGACTTCCTTCACGTCGTCCTTGAAGCGCTTGAGGGATGCGAATTCGCCATTGTAGACCACGATCCCGTCGCGAATGACCCGGGCCCGGGCCTTCCGTTCCATGATCCCGTCGGTGACGTAGCAGCCGGCGACCGTCCCGACCCGGGTGATCTTGAAGACGTCCCGGACCTCGGCGGTCCCCAGGATCTTCTCGCGCTCCTCGGGGGAGAGCATCCCCTCAAGCGCCTGCCTGACCTCGTCTACCGCCTCGTAGATCACCTCGTAGAGGCGAATGTCCACCCCGGCCGACTCGGCCAGGTTCCGGGCGTTGGAATCGGGGCGGACCCGGAAGCCGATGATCACCGCCTTGGCCGTTTCGGCCAGGAGCACGTCGGACTCGTTGATGGCACCCACGGCGCGGTGGACGATCTCCACCTTGACCTCGCCCGTGGAGAGCTGCTCCAGCGAGTCGGCCACGGCCTGGATCGAGCCGTCCACGTCGGCCTTCACGATGAGCGGGAGGACGCTGACCTCGCCGCGCCCCATGAAGTGGGCGAAGTCGCCCAGCTTGAGCCCACGGTCCTTGATGCGGAGCTGCTTTTCGCGCTCGAGCCGCTGACGGGTCGTGGCGATCTCTGCGGCCCTGTCCGACTCCATGGCCTGGAGGGTGTCTCCGGCCTGGGGGACGCCGTTGGAACCCAGAAGCTGCACCGGGACCCCGGGGCCCGCCGAGGTCACCGGCCGACCGCGTTCGTCCAGGAGCGCCCGGACCCGGCCGTCGAACTTTCCGCAGACGAAGGAGTCGCCGACCCGCAGCGTTCCCTTCTGCACGAGCACCGTGGCCACCGCGCCCTTCCCCACGTCGAGCTTGGACTCGATGACCGTACCCTGAGCCGGGCGATCGGGGTTGGCGGTGAGTTCGAGGATCTCGGCCTGGAGGAGAATCTTTTCCAGGAGCTCGTCGATCCCCTTGCCCGTCTTGGCCGACACCTCGGCGTAGAGCACGTCGCCTCCGAAGTCCTCCACCATCACCTGGTGCTGGAGAAGCTGCTGCTTGACCCGCTCCGGGTTGGCCGCCGGGAGGTCGACCTTGTTGATGGCCACCACCATGGGCACGCCGGCGTTCCTGGCGTGCGAGATGGCCTCGATGGTCTGGGGCATGACGGAGTCGTCCGCCGCCACCATGAGGACCACGATGTCCGTAACGTCAGCTCCGCGGGCACGCATGGCGGTGAAGGCGGCGTGTCCAGGGGTGTCCAGAAAGGAGACGCTTCGGCCGTCGTCCAGCTCCACATGGTAGGCGCCGATGTGCTGCGTGATGCCGCCGGACTCGCCGGCCACCACGTTCGTCTTCCGGATGGAGTCAAGGAGAAGGGTCTTTCCGTGGTCCACGTGCCCCATGACCGTGACCACCGGCGGGCGGGGTCGCAGGGTTTCGGGATCGTCGGCGACTTCCTCCTCCTCGGCCTCGGCGTACTCCTCCTCGCGGACGGCCTTGAAGTTGAACTCGTCCAGCAGGAGCTCGATCTGGTCAAAGTCCAGGCGCTGGTTGATGGTGACCATCAGCCCCAGGTTCTTGAAGGCGGCCCCCACCAGCTTGCTCGACGGCACGTCGATGAGCTCGGAAAGCTCCGCCACGGTGAGGAACTCGTTGACACGGACCGTCTTCGCTTCTTCCTCGGCCTGTACGCGGGTATCTTCGGCGCGCTGCTCCATTTCCTCGCGGCTGGGCCCGACGGACCCCTTCCGGCGCTTCTTCTTTCCCCCGCCGCCACCCTTGATCTCGGCCATGACGCGCTGGATGTTCCCCGCCACCGCGTCCTGGTCCACGCCACCTTTGCGCTTCCCCTTCTTCTTGTCCTTCTTCCGGCCGTCCGCGGTGTAGCCGTCGGCCTGGATGCGAACCTGCCCCCCGGGGCCGGCACTGGCCGCCGGAACGGGGCGAACGGGCGGAGCATCGGGCTGGCCGGCCCGGGCCGACTGAAGCTTGATGCGCCGGGCGGGCTTGGAGGCGGTTGCCTCCTCGGACCCCTCTGCACCGGCGGGTGCGGCGACCGCCGCTGGCGTCTCGGCCCGGGGCTCGCCTTCGGCCTCGGCACGTGCAGGCGGGGAGACGGGCTTGGCCGACGGCGTGGAGGCCGGGGCCTCGGCAGCCGGTGCTCCGGCGGCAGATGCTGCGGCCTCGGGCGCTCCGGGAGCGGATGCTGCGGCCTCGGGTGCCTCGGCAGAGGGTGCTTCAGCCGCAGGCGCCTCGGCGGACGGGGTGTCCGCCTCCCTGTCCGAGGTCGACTCGGCTTCGGGGGCGGCAACTTCGACGGCGCGAGCCACTGGCGCCTCCGCCGTCCCTCCGGACGCATCCGCCTGGGCGGCGGGGACGTCGGCCACGGCGGCTTCGCCGGCCGCAGGCTCGGCGGACGCAGGCTCCGGCTCGGCTTCAGGCTCCGGCTCCGGCTCCGGCTCGGGCTCCTCGCGCCGCCGACGACGACGGGTCGAGGGCCGAGACTCCTCGATGGCCGCCTGAATGGCGGAAGACACGTCCTTCTTGCCCGAGCGCAGTTCGCGCTCGACCCGCGTGCGAACGACGGCGGCATCCGCCTCGCTCACCCGGTCGCCCCCGGCCCGGGCCACAATGCCCAGTGCACGGAGAAGCCCCAGGAGCTCGTCCGTCGTCACCCTAAGTTCATCTGCCAGCTCAACGACCCGCATCGGACCCCGATTCTTCCTGCCCGGATCTCGCTTCTTCCCGTCGTTCAGGAAGCCTTCGACCCAGCGTCTCTGCAAAGGAAGGCTCGCTCACGGCCAGTACCGTGAGCGGCCCCGAACCCACCGCCGCCCCGAGGGCGACTCGATCCGGTGCCCACCGGACCGGCAGAGGATGGTGCCGCAGCACCCCCTCCACCTTCCCGAGCTGCCCGGGGGCAGCGTCGGCGGCAAAAACCACGAGATGGACCCGATTCGCCTTCACCGCCGTGCGGACCGCATCGGTCCCGGCCACGATGGCACCGGCGCGCCGGGCCAACCCGAGAAGTCCCATTCCGTCAGGAACGGGTCGCCTCGTCGGTCGCACGCTCCACCTCGTCCGTGTCGTCGTGCGACGCCTTGTCCTCTTCCCCACCCTCGCCCTGCTCCGCATCCGCCGCCTCGGCAGTGGCTTCCAGGCCCTCGTCCTCCAGGCCCTCCTCTTCCTCGCCCTCCACCACCGTCAATTCGTCGATGATGCGAAGAATCTCGTCGACACCCTCGTTGGAAAACCCCTCCACCTTGACGAAGTCGGCGCGCTCCAGGTCGATGATGTCCAGAAACGTACGATAGCCAGCGCCTTCCAGCGCCGCCAGAGTCTCCGGCGCCATGGCCAGTTCCGAGAGCGGGAAGTCGGAGGTCTCCAGGCCGTCGTCCACGGGCGCATCGCCGAAGATGGCCGTTCCCACACCCTTCTCCAGCCACTCCCGCGAGCCGTAGAGGTCGATCTGCCACCCGATGAGCTGGGAGGCCAGGCGCACGTTCTGCCCGTTGCGTCCAATGGCCAGCGAGAGCTGGTCCTCGTCCACGATGGCCGTGATCACCTGCCGCGCCGAATCCGGGATCACCCGCGAAACCCGGGCCGGGGCCAGGGCCCGCCGCGCGAAGGTCTCGGTATCGCTGGACCACGGCACGATGTCGATCCGCTCGCCGCCCAGCTCCGAAACCACCGCCTGCACCCGGGACCCCTTGAGGCCCACGCAGGCTCCCACCGGATCGATGGACTCGTCGCGGGACCAGACGGCGATCTTGGTCCGGCCGCCTACCTCGCGGGCCCGCTCCTTGATCTCCACGATGCCCTGGTAGATCTCCGGAACCTCGAGCTGGAAGAGCGCCTCCACGAAGAGGGGATCGGCCCGGGAAAGGATGAGGCGAGGCCCCTTGGGCGTCTCCTCCACCTTCTTGAGCACCGCCCGGATGGAGTCCCCCTGCCGGAACCGCTCCCGGGGGTTCTGCTCCTTCCAGGGGATGATGGCCTCCGCATCGCGGGCACGGTTCAGGATCACCACCATCTTGCCACGCTCGATCTGCTGCACCTCTCCGGAGAGGAGTTCGCCCACCCGGTGCTCGAACTCGTCGCGGATGCGCTGGCGCTCGCCCTCGCGGACCCGCTGGATAATGCGCTGCTTGACGGCGCCGATGGCGTTGAACCCGAACTCTTCGAAGGTCACCGGGATCTCCATGACGTCGCCGACCTCGTAGGTCGGGTCGTCCCACTGCGCCTTCTCGAGAGAGATCTCGGCCGAGCTGTCCTCCACATCTTCGACCACGCGCTTCAGGACCACCATGTCGATCTCGCCCGAGACCTCGTCGATGGTGATCTCGGGGCGCACGTTGGCACCGAAGATCCTCGCCAGCCCGGCGGTGATCCCGTCGCGGACCAGGTCGTTCATGTCGGCCTGTTCCAGGTTCTTCTGGGCCGCCATCTCCCGGATGGCGGCGACAATCTGTCCGGCGTTGGTCATGGTCAGCATCTCACGCGTTCATGGAACGCACCTCGGGACGACGGCCCCGGGGTACCCCGTCAGTCTTCCTCTTCCCACCGGTACACCAGGTGGACCCGAACCACGGCGCTCCGGGGGAGCACCAGCGTCGTCCCGTCGGGAAGCCGAAGGCGGATCCGGTAGTCCGCATCCCCCTCGCCTCCCTCCCCTTCCACCCCGTCCAGCACGGCTTCGAAGCGGGCCGACGCCACCCCCTCCGGTGCTCGAACCGCCTTTATGCGCACCGTCTCACCCGTGAACCGCTCAAAATCCCGCCGGCGGACCAGGGGTCGTTCCACGCCCGGCGAGGACACCTCCAGGGTGTACCGCTCCGGGAGGCCCGACGACTCGTCCAGCCAGGGCTCCAGCGTCCGACTCACCTTGACGCAGTCTTCCACCCTGATGCCATCGCCCGGGGTCGACCCGGGCCGATCGACGCGCAGGCGGAGAATGGGGCGGGCATCGCTGCCTCCCCATTCCAGCTCCACGAACTCGAAGCCGGCCTCCTCCACGCGGGACTCGATCTCCCGCTCCAGCACGTCCTTCCGCAGGGCCACGAACTCCCCTCATTCCGCCTCCGGATCCCGGGACACCGGAGTAAAAAAAAGCGGGGGCTGACCGCTCCCCCACTTCCAGAAACACCGCCCCGGGGCGGTCTCGGCACGGTGAATGATAGCCCGTTCCCGCGCCTCCCTCAAGGCCCCCTCCGGTCACCTCACGGCTCCCTCCGGCCTCACGGCTCCCTCTGAATGGAGGCCCCGATGGCCCGGAGGCGCGCATCGATGCGTTCGTACCCTCGCTCGATCTGCCCGATGTTGTGAATCACGCTCCGCCCCTCCGCGCCCAGGGCCGCAATGAGGAGGGCCATCCCGGCCCGGATGTCGGGGCTTTCCAGCGATCCGCCGCGGAGCTTCGCGGGGCCCACCACCACGGCCCGGTGGGGGTCGCAGAGAATGATCTGGGCCCCCATGCCCACCAGCTTGTCGGTGAAGAACATCCTGGACTCGAACATCTTTTCGTGGACGAGAACGGTGCCCCGGGCCCGGGTGGCCGTCACCACGGCGATGGAGGTGAGGTCGGCGGGAAAGGCCGGCCACGGGCCGTCGTCCACCTTCGGCACATGGCCGAAGGCGTCCTGCCGGATCACCAGCTCCCGGTCGCCGTGCACCACGAGGTCCGGGCCGTCCACCGTGCAGGCCACGCCCAGTCGGGCAAAGCCGAGAAGCGTGGAGTCCATGTGCTCCAGCGGCGCCTCGGTGATGCGAAGCTCACTCCCGGTGACCGCCGCGAGCCCGATGAAGGACCCGGCCTCCACGTGGTCCGCCCCAATGGAGAACGTGGCGCTCCCGAGCTGGTCCACCCCCTCGATCTCCAGCGTGTGGGTGCCGATCCCCTGGATGCGGGCGCCCATGGCCACCAGAAGATGGCAGAGATCCTGGACATGCGGCTCGGCGGCGGCGTTCCGGAAGCGGGTGGTGCCGCGGGCCAGCACGGCGGCCATGACGGCATTCTCGGTGGCCGTGACCGAGGGCTCGTCCAGGAAGAGATCCACCCCCCGGAGTTCCGA
>Ga0114946_10000847_pt1 | contig 20828 bp, 17 predicted proteins | sample WalLakDeSediment_FD_88676 | JGI IMG/M metagenome (GOLD analysis project Ga0114946, IMG submission 88676) | Lake sediment microbial communities from Walker lake, Nevada to study Microbial Dark Matter (Phase II) - Walker Lake 11/02/13 Deep Sediment | ecosystem: Environmental > Aquatic >...
CAACGCTGAGGGCGGCCCTTGCAGAGGAGATGCTGGAGCGTGAGGAGCATCTGGCAAGAGAACTCTACAGGGAGGCTGATCGGACCCGTGTTCTTGTGCTTCTGGGTCTTGCAGCCACCGTGGTGGTCATCCTCCTGGGGTGGCGTTTGCGTCAGCTCATCCTGGAGTCGGAGGCCCGGCGCCAGGACGCCCTCCGGGCCCGTCGTGACGCGGATGCCCTCCTGGGTGCCACTGGGGATGGGGTCATGGGATTGGACCTGGAAGGTCGCTGTACCTTCCTGAACCGGGCTGGTGCCGAGCTCCTTGGCTATGGCACGCGAGAGATCGTGGGGAGGGACTTCCACCACCTCCTGCACCATTCCCGTGAGGACGGACACCTCCATTCCCGGGAGGCTTGCCCCATCCTCCGGGCTGTGGCCTCGGGCCAGCCCATCTCCGGGAGGCTCGACATCCTTTGGAGGGCCGGACGGCAGCCGTTTCCCGTCAGGGTCTCCCTTCGCGCCCTGAAGGACGGGACCGAGCTGAAAGGCGCCGTCCTGAGCTTCACCGACATGACCCAGACCCAGGCGGCAGAGGAATCCCTCCGACAGGCCTTGCAGACCAGGGACGAGGTCCTTGCCGTGGTCTCCCACGACCTCCGGAACCCGGTGGGGACCATCTACTCGGCTGCCAGCCTGCTCCTGGACCTGGAGGTGTCTCCCGAGAAGCGGCGAGGGCATCTTCAAACGGTGAAACGCTCCGCCGAACGGATGAACCGTCTGATCCAGGATCTCCTGGACGTGGCGCGTCTCGAGGCTGGGGGGCTCTCGGTGGTTCCCACCCGTTTCCCGGTCCAGGAGTTGGTCCGGGAGGTCCTGTCAAGCCACCGGGTAAAGGCGGAGGAGGCCGGCGTAGAGCTTCGATCTCACTTCCCGGAAGATGTGGGGGAGGCCTGGGGAGACCGGGACCGCTTCCTCCAAGCTCTGGCCAACCTGGTGGAGAACGCCCTCAGGCACACGCCTCGCGGTGGCCGGGTGGAGATGTCCGCCGGGACGGACGCGTCCAGCGGGGATGCCCACGTTTCCGTTTCGGACAGCGGCCCCGGAATCTCGCCGGAGGACCAGGAGCGGCTCTTCGACCGATTCTGGCAGGTCAGCCGGAAGGATAAGCTCGGCGCCGGATTGGGCCTCTCCATCGCCAAGGGCATCGTGGAGGCCCATGGCGGCAGGATCTGGGTGGAGAGCAGGGAAGGGGAGGGCAGCGCCTTCTGGTTTTCCATCCCCCTGGAGCCCCCGCCGCAAGACTGAGGCGCTAAGGCCCGGGCTCCTGGCCGCACGGCTGAGGAGGGAAGCCTCGAGGGCCTACGGCATCCCGGCACGCCAGGCCAGGAGGAGCTCCACCTCGTTGCACACCAGGCGGGAGATACCCATGTCCACGGCCTTTTGGGCCTCCTCCGGGTCGTCCACAGTCCAGGCCATGACGTCCGCTCCGAGTCGCAGCGCTTCTTCGATCCTTGCTGCCTCCGCCAGGGCCAGCCCGATCTCCACGCTGAGGAGGGATCCCTCATCCACCAGGGCCCGGTCCATGGCCTCGGGAAACGTAGCTGCCACTTCCACGGTGTAGCCACGCCTGATCTCCGGGGCCACAGTCCGGAGCCGGTTCAGGGCCACCCAGTCCGACGAGACGAACACGGTGGACTTGGCCATTCCGGTGCTGTGGGTGACCTCCGCCATCCGGTCCAGGTCCTCCATCTCCCGGTAGCCCTTGACGTCCTGGTATACCCTCTTGGCCCGGCCTCTCAGGAATCTCAGCGCCTCCTCCTGGGTCGGGATCGTCTCGCCGGCGAAGGTGGGGGAGAACCAGCCTCCTGCGTCCAGGGCCTTCAGGTGGGCCGTGGGTCTCCTCCTGATGGGGCCAACGCCGTTGGTCGTGCGCCCAAGCAAGGAGTCGTGGAAAAGGACGGGGGTCCCGCACGCAGCCGTCTGCACATCGAACTCCACCGCCTCCGCCCCTGACCGGAGGGCGGCTTCCAGTGCGGAGAGAGTGTTCTCCGGTGCCCGGGCGCTGTACCCCCGATGGGCGATGATCTCGGGCTTCAAGGCTCGGAGGGCCCGCCGGGAAGTTGATCCCGGGCTTGGTCGGAGCCTCCCCGAAGCTGGTGGTCGAAGGAGGAGACCTCCTCCAATCGGTGCATGGCGTTTTGCAGATTGTCCAGCTCCGTCTCCAGAAGGGCGATCCGCCGCTCCAGGATCATCAGAGTTTCGTCCATTCCCTTCTTCTCGAAGACCTTCGAGAGAGCCTCCACCGTGGGCTTCAAGGCAAAGCGTGCCGTGAGCCCGATGATGGGGATGAGGACGACGGAGAAGACCATGATGACGGCGATGATCGCCGTAAGGTCGATGGGGAGGACTTCCATGGCTTGCACCTCCGGGAGACCGCGAGAAGACCTGCATTTTGATGGGAATATGGTGGTGCCGGGGTGGCCCGGACGCAAGGCCGCACCCTTTCCTCCTTGCCCCGATCTCCCGATGCTTCATCCGTGACCACGACGTGACCCAGCTTGCCCGTGACGAGTCAGGAGTCCTTCCATGCGCCCCGACCCCTCGCTGTTCACCCTCTGGCACCCGGTGGAGGTGCGCTTCAAGGACATCGACGTGGGTGGCCATGCCCACCACTCCCTGGTCCTGGTGTACTTCGAGGAAGCCCGGGCCCGTTATTGGGGCGAGGTGGTTGGGAGGGTTGGGGTGGAGGACGTGGATTTCATCCTGGCGGAAGCCAGGGTGCGTTATCACGGGAGGATTCTCTACCCGCAGCGCATGAGGGTGGGCGTCCGGGTGTCCTCCCTGGGAAAGAGGCATTTCATCATGGAGTATCTTGTTCGGGGAGCCCAGGGAGAGGACCTGGCCTCCGGGCAGACCACCCTGGTGATGTTCGATTATCAGATGGGCCGGTCCAAGCCTCTTCCACCTGAGGTCCGGACCGCCATCGAACACTGGGAGGGAAGCAAGGACTGATTCCCAGTGGAACCGGACGGCCCCAGGCTCAGGAGGGCCCGTCTTCCCGGCTTTGCGCCTACGGATCTTTTTGCGATGATGACTTGTACAAAAATATGCGAATCGACGGATTGGATATCGACGGGTTCGGCGGGAAGCCGATGGGCCGGTGGGGCAGCGGAGACGCCGCGGGGATCCGGACCTTTCGGACAGAAGGTTGACCTCTTCTTTGGCGTGCGTGTAGATTCTGCGGATTTCCACCGGCAGATGTGTCGGTTTACGGGCGGCATGCTCTCCAGGGAGGGATCATGGGGATCGCTCCTCGCGCTTGATAGATTTGTGCGGTAGTACGCAGTGGTGCTTTGACGGACCAACTCCAGGGAGAAGGTACTATGAACGTACGGCTCCGACTCGGGTTCCTGGCTCTGGCAGTGGCCGGAGTGGCTGCCATTCCGGTTCAACCTCAGGTTCTTTCGGCCCAGGAAGCATCTGCCCGCTTCCGGGTCCTGGTTCCCGAGATTCAAGGCGAGGCCGGCGCTGACCGGCGCTTTGGGGGGCGGCTGGCGAATGAGCTTCGCAGCCTCATCAACCAGATGCCCACCCACCAGCCCATCGAGGGGCGGGAGCTCACCCAGGCCTTGCGCCGGTACGACCTCAGGATGGAGAACCTGGACTGCACCAGGGCACGGCAGCTGGCTAATCTCATCGATGCCAAGGTCGTATTCTGCGGGAGCTATTCGGCCGAGGGTGAGAACATCCGGGTGGAGGGCATGTTCGTCACTTCCGAGGGCGAGGAGTTCTTCGTGGATCCTGTGGTCATCCCTGCCCGTGGAGGCCAGAGGGAGGCGGCGGTGCATTTCTTCGAAGCCCTCCAGGTGGAGTCGGAGCGGCAGCGCTTCTCCCAGTTCTGCGGTGAGTACTACGCCAGCCAGGTGTATGAGCAGGCTCTGACCAACTGTGACCGGGCCATCGCCATCAACCCACGGGCCGTGAACTCCAGGTTCATCCGGGCTATGACCCTCAGGGAGATGGACCGCCTGGAGGAGTCCCTGGAGGAGTTCCTGAGGGTGCTGGAGCTGGATCCGCTCCACGAGGACGCCATGCAAAACGCGGGCTACCTCTCCGCGTTGCTGAATCGTCCGGACGACGCCCGGAGGTACTACAGCCAATATCTGGAGTTGAATCCCACGAACGCCCCGGTCCGGATGCGGGTGGCCTACGATCTGGCCACGGCCGGGGACCCCCTCGGGGCTATGCAGCTCATCGAGGCCGGTATGGCCATCGATCCGGAAAACGTCGATCTCCTCAAGCAGCACGGTTCGTTTGCCTTCGCAGCAGGTGCCGAGGCCGCCGGCCAGTCGGCTACGGAGCTGCCGCCGGAAGCCATCGAGCTTTACCGGAAGGCCCTGAGCTCCCTGACAAAGGTCTACGCCGTGGAGGGAGCGGAGATGAATGAAACCTTCCTCCTGAACATGGTGCGTGCCCACATCAACCTCCGGGAGTACGAAGTGGCGGCCGATCTGGCCGGCCGGATTCTGGAAACCCACCCTGAGGAGGCCGCCATCTGGTCCTTCTACGCCGACGCTCTTCAGCGGTCGGGGAACCTCGATGAGGCCATCCAGGCCCTGGAGCGGTTGAAGCAGATCAGTCCCGACTACCCGAATGTGGCCGTCCGCCAAGGGAACTGGCTCCTTCAGGAGGGAAGGACGGATCAGGCCATTCCCCTGTTGCGGGAGGCTGTCCAGCGGGGTGAGCAGACGCCGGACGCCGTGGCCATGATGGTCTTCGGGCGTGGTTATGAGCGTGGCGTCCAGGCCGAGAACTGGAGCTTCGGCGTTCAGATGTTCACGCAGGCTAAGCAGTTCGAGGTGACCGACCAGATGAGGCAGCAGCTCGACTTCTGGCATGGCTTCGCCCTTCTCCGGCAGGGAATCCAGCAGCAGGACCCCGCGACTCTGGAAACCGCTCGTGCCACCCTGCCCAGGTTCCAGGAGGCGCAGCGCCTGCTCCAGGCTTCGGGGGGCTATGCCCAGCGGAACAATATGGAGGGCACTCGGCAGCAGCTCCTTGGCAACGTGCAGACGTTTGTCGAGATCCAGGAAGCCATCATTCGCCGGGGCCGCTGACCGGCTCCTCCTGAACCTCTGAAGCATCGGCGCCGCCGGGGTGGACCCGGCGGCGCCGATTGATTCCACACCCAGTTTCCTCCCCCCTCGCAGGTCTCCCTCCCCCCCGTAGGTCTCCCGTCCCCCCCAGCAGGTCTCCCGTCGCACCCCCCCAAGCCGTCCCACTTTCCCAGCCCCTCTGCTTCCCCAGACCTGCCGCGCCCAAGCTCTCCAACTCCCCCAGCCATTCTGCTTCCGCCCGGCTAGCTGCTTCCCCCAGGCATCCTGACTCACCGGGCCGCCGGTGGGGAGAAGTGGGGAGGCTGGGAAAGGACCGAAAAAATACCGAATTGCGCAGTCTGACTTTCTCACCAGAGTCCAATGAGAACCAGCGATATCAGGGAAAAACTGACTCCGGCAGACCTGGCGACCTTCGGGTGCATCCAGTCCGAATTCTGAAAAAGAAACCCTTGCGCTCCCCAATTTGCCGCCCTATCTTCCCACATAGCACCACTCCATCCCACTTCTACCCACTGCGTGCCCATAGAGTGAGCGGATTCCTCGGACGGTACGAGTTCCAGATGGACGAGAAGGGACGCGTCTCCCTTCCCGCCGCCTTCCGGAGAGACACGGAAGGGGAGCGCTTCGTCCTGCTCCAATGGGAGAAGCCCTACCTGACGCTTTTCCCGGAGCGCGTGTGGAGCACGGTCCAGGAGCGCCTGCTTGAGTTCCGCAGGGCCGATCCCTCCGCAGCTCACTACGTGCGGGAGATTACGGCCAACGCGGTGGAGGTCTTTCCCGATAAGCAGGGTCGAATCCTGATCCCTTCTTGGCTGCAGGAAGCGGCCTCGCTCAGGGGACCCGTGCTCCTGAACGGTGCCATGGATCGGGTCGAGGTCTGGAATCCGGACGAATACAAGAGGACCATGGAGGAACGGGCGGAAGCCTCCCAGAGCTTCCGCCACCGGATCTTCTCATGAGCTCAGCTCCCGAGCCGGGGAGCCGCCGGCTCCTTGAGAGTGAAGGAGATGGCCACGTGGATGAGCCCGGAGGTGCAAGGGGTGGTTTCCACGAGCCGGTCATGGTGGAGGAGGTCCTGGACGCTTTGGAGGGCGCCCGGGAGGGAACGATCCTGGACGGCACGTTGGGGGGGGGCGGGCACACGGAGGCCATGCTCAGCCGGTGGCCCCGGTGCCGGGTCCTCGGGGTGGATCGGGATCCGGAGGCGGTCCGGGAGGCGCGCCGCCGGTTGCAGCCATTCGCAGACAGGGTGCGAATCCTCGAGATGAGATTCGATGAGGCCATGGACGACGCCAAGCTGAGGAGCGAGGGGCTGGACGGAGCCCTCCTGGATCTGGGTGTGTCGTCCCGGCAGCTGGACGCGGACCACCGGGGATTCGCCTTTCGGAGAAGCTTGCCCCTGGACATGCGAATGGACGGGGAAGGAGCGGGAAGTACGGCGGCTGATCTCCTCAACGAGGAGGAGGAGGAGGCGTTGGCTCGGCTGTTTCGGGAGTACGGAGAGGAGCCCAGGGGAAGGAGGCTGGCACGGGAGGTGGTGCGCCGCCGCCGCAGCCGGCCGTTCCGGACCAGCGATGATCTGGTGGCAGCCCTGGCGGCGGTCCTGCAGCGGTCTCCCTCGGCCAAGGAAAAGGCCCGCGTCTTCCAGTCCCTCCGAATCGCCGTGAACGAGGAGCTGTCTGTCCTGAGCCATACCTTGCCCCGCCTCAGGGACCTCCTCCGGCCCGAAGGCGTTCTGGTCGTCATCGCTTATCACTCCCTGGAGGACCGGCTGGTGAAGGACTCCTTCCGGGAGTGGAGCCGGGACTGCGTGTGTCCCCCGGGACTTCCGGTCTGCGTTTGCAGGGGCGTGGCCCTGGGATCAACCCTCTTCCGCCGCCCCCGTCGTCCCGCCCCCGCTGAGATCGACAGCAATCCAAGGGGACGTAGCGCCCTTCTTCGGGCTTGGAGGAAGGCGGCATGAAACGTCTCGCCGGCACCAGCCTCGTGGCTCTCGCTACGGCAGCCCTCCTGGCGGCATTGAGCCTTGTGTCCTCCCGGCAGTCGAAGTCCCTGGAGACCCTGGGTACCCTGGACCAGCTTCGTCGGGAACGGTCCCTGGAGGCGGCGGAGCGGGATGAGCTCCAGCGCCGGATCCAGGCCCTGGAGAGCCGCGGGAGGGTGATCTCGGAGGCCCAGCAGCGGCTCGGCCTGAAGATCCCCAAGGCAGGGGAGATCGTCTACCTGGAGGGGGAGGGATCATGACCCTTCAGAGCCATCCACCGGTGCGCCACGACTTCCGGCGCCGCCTGCTCCTGGCAGGATGGGTCCTCTGCGGACTGGCCATCGTGGCCCGGGCCGTGGTGGTCCAGGTCGCCCAGGGAGCCCACTGGCAGCAACTGGCGGCAGACCAGCACCGGAAGACTGAGGAGGTCCCGGCTCCAAGGGGGTTCATCCTGGATCGGAACGAGAACACCCTGGCCGCCACCCATGAGCGTTTTACGGTGGGGGTGGCACCCCGGGAGCTTCGGCCCGAGACCCGGGACGAGGTGGTAGCGCGGCTGGCCAAGGAGCTGAGCCTCGAGGCCAGGAGGACCAGGTCCCTTTCGGATCCCAACACCAGGTGGGTCTTGGCACCGGGCCGTTTCACCGCCCAGGTGGCCGAGAGCCTCAGCGGTATTCGAGGGGTGTACATCGACCGGGAGTTGGAGCGCTTCTACCCCCGTTCGACCCTGGCCCAGGGGGTGTTGGGCAGGGTCCAGGACAGTTCCGGTGCGGGCGGTATCGAGGGAATGTTCGAGGAGCACCTCCGGGGGGTTCCGGGGCAGGAGGTCAAGAGCCGGGACAGTGCTGGGAACACCGTTCCCGGGCAATCCATCCTGGTGACCCCTCCCGTCCCGGGTGGGACCGTCATTCTCACGTTGGACCGGGACCTCCAGGAGATCGCTCAGGAAGCCCTTCTGGTCGCCATCCAGAAGACGGGAGCCCGGGGTGGGGACCTCATCGTGTCGAACCCCCACACGGGTGAGATCCTCTCCCTGGTTTCTGTGGTGGAGGGCAACGCCGGGGGCCTCTCGGCCATCAACGCCCCCTATGAGCCCGGATCCACCCTGAAGCCCTTCACCGTGGCGGGAATCCTCCTCCACCAGGTAGCCACCTTCGCAGACAGCGTGCACGGGGAGAACGGCCGGTGGCGGGCTCCAGGACGTGTCCTGACGGACGTCCACCCCAATGGGGCCATGACGCTGGCCGGTGCCCTGAGGGTATCGTCCAACATCGGGGTGGCCAAGATGGCCCAGGGCCTCTCCCCCCGACAGCAGTTCGAGATCCTCAGGGATTTCGGCTTCGGGTCCTACACCGGGATCGAGCTGTCCGGAGAGGCTCCCGGATCCCTACCGCGCCCCGGGAGATGGTCCCGGACGACCCCCATCGCCCTGGCCATCGGGTACGAGGTCGGCGTGACCCCCCTCCAGATGGTCATGGCCTACGGGGCCCTGGCCAACGGGGGGAAGCTCATGGAGCCCCGTCTGGTGAAGGAGCTCCGTGATCCCCAGGGGCGTACGGTCTTCAACTCGGAGCCCAGGGTGGTCCGGCAGGTGCTTCCCCCCTCTCTGGCCCAGGAGATCACCCGGGTCCTGGTGGACGTGGTGGCTGACGGCACCGGAACCCAGGCCCAGATGGCCGCCTTCAAGGTGGCGGGAAAGAGCGGAACCAGCCGGGCCCACGACGGAAGAGGCTACACGGACGGACACTTCGCGTCCTTCGTCTCCTACTTCCCCGTGGAGAGACCGCAGCTTGTCGTGTTCGTGAAGCTGGATCGGCCCCAGGGCGCGTACTACGGTGGCGCCACGGCCGCTCCTGTAACCCGGGCGACCATGGAGGCGGTCCTTGCCGCCCGCCAGACGCCCATCGACCGGGAAGCCCTCGCTTCCCTTACCCGGCAGCAACCGAGGACCTCTCCTCTTCCGGGGGCACAATTCGTCTCCTCCAACCCTTCCACTTCCCTTCCGGTCCAAGCGTCCGGGACCCTCAACCAGCCGGAGACGGGCGTACGTGTCCCCGATGTCTCCGGTCTATCTCCTCGGCAAGCTGTCCGGCGACTGCATGCTCTGGGCCTCCGGGTTCTCCTGGAGGCCCCGGGCACGGTCATCGGAACCCGTCCCCCAGCCAATACGATCCTCGTTCCCGGGGATACTGTCCGGATCCTGTCCAGGAGACAGGGCAATGGGTAGCCCCGGTCTCCCTCTGGGTGCCGTGGCCCGGCGTCTGAGGGAGGCCGGGGTCCTTATCACCATCAGCGGCTCCGAGGAGATCACCATCTCGGGCGTCTCCCAGGACTCCCGGCGCGTGGCTCCCGGGGATCTGTTCCTTGCCTGGGAGGGGTCGAAGCACGACGCGCACCGGTTCCTCCCCCAGGCCGTGGAGGCCGGGTCGGTGGCGGCGGTGGTGGAGCGGCTGGCGCCGGAGGTGGACGTGACCCAGCTGCAGGTGAGGGACGGCCGCCTGGCTGCGGCCCTGGCTGCGGACACCGTTTTCGGCTCCCCCTGGACAAGACTCTTTCTGGCGGGGGTCACGGGCACCAACGGGAAGACCACTTCGGCGGTGCTCTCACGCCATCTCCTGCAGCAGCGAGGCCCCGCACGGTCCCTGGGCACCTTGGGCCTGGTGGAGGAATCGGGGGCCGTCCGCCCGGGCACCGAAGGGCTCACCACGCCGGGCCCCGTCCAGATCTGTGCATGGCTCCGGGAAATGACGGATGACGGCGTGAGGTACGCTACCGTCGAGGTCTCCTCCCACGCCCTGGACCAGCGTCGCATGGACGGCGTCGGCCTGGACGCCGCCGTCTTCACGAATCTGAGCCGGGATCACCTGGACTACCACCCGGACCTGGAGCGCTACCGGCAGGCCAAGGCCAGGCTGCTGGAGCTCCTGAAGCCCGACGGATGGGCGGTGGTGAACCGGGACGAGCCGGCCTGGCAGGGCCTCCCGGTCCCCCAGGGCCGGACTCTGTACTTCGGATTCGAAGGCGAGGGCAGGATGGGAGGGGAGGGCGCTCCTGCCATGGTGGCCTGGGGGGTGGAGTTGACCTCCGGCGGCTCCCACCTGCGACTGCAGGCCGGCGGGGAAGCGGCGGAGGTTCACCTTCCCCTCCTGGGCCGCTTCAACGTGGAGAACGCACTGGCTGCCGCCTGTGTGGCTCGTGTGGCGGGCCTGGGCCTGGAGGAGATCGCCGAAGGGCTCTCCTCCGCCCCCCAGATCCCCGGCCGGCTGGAGCGCGTGGTGGATGAGCCGTTTCCCGTCATCATCGACTTCGCCCACACTCCTGACGCCCTGGAGGGAGTCCTTCAGACCCTCCGACCCCTCGTCGACGGTCGCCTCCTGGTTCTCTTCGGGGCCGGCGGGGACCGGGACCGGGGCAAGCGGCCCCGCATGGGGGAGGTGGTGGCCCGGTTGGCGGATCTCGCCTTCGTGACCTCCGACAACCCCCGGACGGAGGACCCGGAGGTCATCATCGACCAGATCCTCCAGGGCATGGGGACGGCGCCGCACCGCAGGATGTCCGATCGCAAGGAGGCCATCGCCGCTGCCCTCCGGGAAGGCCGCCCAGGCGACCTGGTCCTCCTGGCCGGCAAGGGCCACGAGACCTACCAGACCCTGGGCCGGGAGCGCCACCCCTTCGTGGAACGGACCATCGTCCTGGATCTTCTGGCCGGTGGGCAAGGGAGGGGCGCATGAGCTTCGCCTGGACCGACCGGGAGGTGCGCCGCGCCCTGGGCCTGAGCCCGGACCGGGCCGTGGAGGGACTGGCCTACTCCGGGATCTGCACGGACAGCAGGAAGGTGGAGGCCGGCAGTCTCTTCGTGGCCCTGGCCGGGGACCGATTCGACGGGCACGAATTTGTGGCGGAGGCCCTGAACCGAGGGGCTGCCCGGGCCGTGGTCTCCCGGGCGATGGGGACGGAGGCAACGTCCCGGCTGTACACGGTTCGGGACACGCTGGAGGCCCTCGGGCACCTGGCCCGCCACCGTAGAGAGGCCCTGGAGGCGAGGGTGGTGGGTATCACCGGGTCTTCCGGAAAGACCACCACCAAGGATTTCCTCAAGGAAGCCCTGGACGGCAGCTTCAGGGTCCACGCCACGGCCGGGAACCTGAACAACCGCATCGGCCTCCCTCTCTCGGTTCTGGCGGCGCCTACCGACGTCCAGGTCCTGGTGCTGGAGCTGGGAACCAACGAGCCGGGGGAGATCCGGACCCTGGCCGGCGTGTCCCGTCCCCATGTGGGCGTCATCACCACCGTGAGCGAGACCCACCTGGAGAAGCTGGGCTCGCTGGAAGGGATCCTCAGCGAGAAGCTGGACCTCTTCCGGGCTCTGCCGGCGGACGGTCTCGCGGTGGTGGGGGATGATCCCCCTGTCCTGGAGGAGTGGGCCAGGTCCGCGGTGGCCGGCCGGGGAGTGGGCCTCCAGGTGGCGGGGTGGAGCGAGCGGGCCCTCCCGGATCTCCGGCCAAGAGAAGCGGAGATGATGGAGGGGGGCTGCTACCGCTTCCTGTGGGAAGGAGAGCAGGTCGAGCTCCAGATTCCGGGGCGCCACTCCGTGCAGAACGCCCTCCTGGCCCTGGCCGTGGCCAAGGCCCTGGGGGTGCCGCCCCACGAAGCGGCCCGGCGGGTCGGCACGGTGCGGCCCGCCGCTATGCGGAGCGAGATCCGTGTACTAGGGGACCTGATCCTCCTGGTGGATTGCTACAACGCGAACCCCCAGAGCGTCCGGGCCGCCTTGGATCTGCTGGCCTCACTCCGGAAGCCGTCTCGGCGGGTGGCGGTCCTGGGGAGCATGCTCGAACTGGGGGAGCGGACGGCCCCTCTCCATCGGCAGGTACTGGAATACGCCCTCTCTCTCCCCGTGGACCTCGTGGTGGTTACGGGGCTCTTCGCCGAGGCCGCATCAGGGCTGGGCCGTGCCCCCGAAGGCCCTGAGCTGGCGACGGTCGGCGGGCTGGAGGAAGCGGGACGGATCCTTCTGGATCACCTGGAAGGGGACGAGGCGGTCCTCCTCAAGGCTTCCCGGGGCGTGGCCATGGAGGTCCTGGTCCCGGTCCTGGAAGGGCGCTTCGGCGGTGGAGAGGAGGCCTGACGATGCTTTTTCATTTCCTCCCCCAGTTCGCCGATGTCCACATCATCTTCAATCTCTTCCGGTACATCACGTTCCGGGCCGCCGGGGCCGTGGTCACGTCCCTGGTCCTGGCGTTCATCCTGGGCCCCATGACCATCCGCTGGCTGGTCCGGATGCGGGTGGGGCAGGTGGTGCGGCAGTACGGCCCGGAGAGCCATCTGTCGAAGGCGGGTACCCCCACCATGGGCGGGGCCCTGATCCTCATGGCTGCCGTGGCCTCCACGCTCCTCTGGGCCGACGTGACCAACCGGTACACCCTCCTGGCGCTCCTTGCCCTCTTGTGGATGGGGCTCCTTGGGTTCCTGGACGATTACCTGAAGCTGACGCGGAAGGGGTCGGAGGGGCTGGTGGCCCGGTACAAGATGGCGGGACAGTTGGTCTTTGGCCTGGGCCTGGGCCTTCTCCTGGTGCTGATGCCCCTGTGGCCCGTCCCGGCGAACTGGACCATGGTGCCGTTCTTCGCCGACTGGGTGGCGGTCTTCTGGATCCCGGCCTACGTGGTGTTCGTTCCGGTGGTGGTGGCCGGGACCTCCAACGCCGTGAACCTCACCGACGGCCTGGACGGCCTCGCTGCGGGTCTCTGCGCCATCGTTGCCGTCACCTTCGGGGTCTTCGCCTACGTCATCGGGCGGGTGGACGCCTCGGCCTACCTGGGGCTCCTGTACCTCCCGGGGGCCGGGGAGCTCTCCATCTTCGCCGGAGCCCTGGCGGGGGCCGCCCTGGGGTTTCTCTGGTACAACTCCCATCCAGCCTCGGTCTTCATGGGAGATACCGGCTCCCTGGCCCTGGGAGGCGCCATCGGCGTCATGGCCATCCTCCTCAAGGCCGAGTTCCTCCTGGTCATCGTGGGAGGCGTCTTCGTCATGGAGACGCTCTCGGTGGCCATCCAGGTCGGCTACTTCAAGTACACGGCCCGCAAGTACGGGGCAGGCCGTCGCGTGTTCCTCATGGCCCCCCTGCATCACCACTTCGAGAAGAAGGGATGGGCCGAGAGCAAGGTCGTCATCCGGTTTTGGATCCTTGGCGTGCTCTTCGCCATGATCGGCTTTTCCACGCTGAAGATCCGATGAGGCGTCATGGAACCGACCTCCGAGACGACCGGCAGGCAGCCGCCGGTGCGGCGACAGAAGCCCCGGCGGGAAGGGGAGGGGAGTCTTCCGTACGGCGGAAGAAGCCCCTGGAGGGAAGCAAGGTTTCCATCATCGGCCTGGGAGCCAGCGGAGCCGCCGCAGCTCGATTGGCCCTGGCCAAAGGAGGTGAAGTCTATGTCTCGGATTGGAAGGCTGGACCCGCAGTTACAACTCGTGCAGCCGAGCTCCGAGCCCTGGGGGCCCGGATCGATCTCGGGAGCCACGAGCTGGAGCGAGTGGCCCGAGCAGACACCGTGGTGGTCAGTCCTGGAATCCCCATGGACGCTCCGGTGCTCCGGACGCTACGGGACCGGGGACTTGGGTGGATCTCCGAGCTCGAGTTTGCCTTTCGGTTCCTCCATGGTTCACTGATGGCCGTGACCGGGACGAACGGGAAGACCACCACGGCGGCCCTCACGGCCCACCTGCTCCGGGAGTCCGGTGTGGGGGTGGGGTTGGGAGGGAACATCGGCGCCGCCTTCGGCCCCCCTGCCTCGGATCTGGCTCTCCTGGATCCGGCTCCGGAGTGGCTCGTGGTGGAGGTCTCGTCGTTCCAACTGGCGGACGTTGTCACCTTCCGACCCACCATCGGCGTGCTGACGAACCTGGCGCCGGACCACCTGGATCGGTACGCCTCCGTGGAAGCCTACCACGCCGACAAGGCCCGCCTCTTCAAGAACGCGACCCCGTCCAGCGCCTGGGTACTGAACGGAGACGAGCCGGAGGTGGAGGCCCTGGCGGGGGACGCACCCGGGGGCCGTTTCCGTTTCAGTGTCGCCGGCACCCCTGGGGCCCATGCCTTCTTGAGGGACGGAATTCTGGGCCTTTCCATGGAGGAAGGGGAGGAAGACATCCTCCTCCCGGTGGATGGCCTTCCCCTCCTGGGGCTGCACAACGTGTCCAACGCCCTGGCTGCGTCCTTGGCGGCTCGCCTGGCGGGAGCTTCCCCTGACGCCCTGGCCCACGGGCTCACCACCTTCCAGCCTCTCCCGCACCGCTTGGAGCCGGTAGGGAATGCCGGGGGACTTCGGTGGGTGAACGACTCGAAGGCCACCAACGTGGCCGCCACCGTGGGAGCCCTCCGGAGCCTGCCTGGGCCGCTGGTCCTTCTCCTGGGGGGCAAGGACAAAGGCGAGGACCTGGCTCCCCTCCGCCGCGCCATCCACCGGGGCGTGCGGGCCGTGGTCTGCTTCGGGGAGGCCGGGGAGCGGCTGTCCGGGGCCCTTGGGGACGTGGTTCGGGGACGGGTGGTTGGAGGTTCCTTCGAGGAGGCGGTGGCGGCGGCCAGGGACCTGGCGGAGCCCGGGGACGTTCTCCTCCTGTCCCCGGCCTGCTCCAGCTTCGACATGTTCGAGAGCTATGAAGCCCGGGGCCGGCGTTTCGCCGCCCTGGCCGGGGGGGATGCCTGAGATGGCGACCCGGCCCCTGAACGTGGCCCCGGCGGGTCCCATGGCCCTTCCCGACACCGGATTGGGGAGGGGGTGGGAGCCCGGCGTCCTCATGGCGGTCACCCTCCTTCTCTTCGCCTTCGGCCTGGTGACCCTTTCCAGCGCCACCACCTTCCTCTCCCACAGGGCCGGGGCCGGGGCACCCCACTACGTGCTCCAGCAAGCCATCGGCGGTGCTCTGGGCCTGGCTGTCCTGGTGGTCTGCTCCAGGATTCCCTACCACTGGTGGAAGCACCTGGCCTGGCCCTTCCTGGGGGTCACCTGGGTCCTCCTGATCATCCTCATCCTGCCCGGGACCGAGGCCATCGCCCCCGAGATCAAAGGAGCCCGGCGTTGGCTCCTCTTCCCGGGAGGCAGGATCCAGCCTTCAGACCTGGCCAAAGTGGCCGTCATCATCTGGACGGCGGCCCTGGCGGTGAAGAAGCAGCCGCATTTCAAGAGCCTGAGGCGGGGCATGTTGCCCTTCCTCCTGATCTGGCTGGTTGTCGTGCTTCCCATCGCCAAGGAGGACTTCTCCACCGCCTGCATGGTGGGGATCATGGGAGCCACCGTCCTCTTCGCCGCCGGAGGGCGGATGGCCCACTTCATCCTCCTGGGCTGCCTGGCGGCTCCCCTGGTCCTGGCGAAGCTTGGAAGCGGGTTCCGAGAGAACCGGATCGAAGCGTTCCTGAATCCGGGGAGCGACCCATCCGGAGCGGACTTCCAGGTGCACCAGTCCCTCCTGGCCATAGGGTCCGGAGGCTTCATGGGTGTTGGGTTCGGGGAGGGCCGGCAGAAGTACGGCTTCCTTCCGGAGCCTCACAACGACTTCATCTTCGCCATGGTGGGAGAGGAGTGGGGTCTCCTGGGAGTCGTCTTCCTTGTGTCTCTCTACCTGACCCTCATCCTGGTGGGGTTCCGGGTGGCACGGAGGGCTCAGGACCTCTTCGGGGAGCTCCTGGCCATCGGGCTCACCAGCCTCATCGCCCTCCACGCCGTTCTCCACATGGGTGTGGGGCTGAGGCTCCTACCGGCCACGGGCCTCGCCCTTCCCTTCATCTCCTACGGCCGGTCCAACCTGGTGGTGACCATGGCGGCCGTGGGCATCCTCATGGCCATCGCCCGGCAGCAGCCAGGCCTCGGGAGGAAACGTGGGTAGGCCCGGGGGTGTCGTGCCGGGTCGTGGCCCGGCGGGTGGCGGGCCGAGAGCACACGCATCCGGCCAGGTCGTGGCGGTCTTCTCCGGCGGCGGGACGGGCGGGCACCTCTATCCAGCCCTGGCCTTGGCCGACGCCCTCTCCCGTGTCCGGCCGGACGTCCGCCCGTTCTTCGTGGGAGCGGAGCGAGGCCTGGAGGCTCAGGTTCTGCCCGAGAGGGGCCTGGACCACCTCCTTCTTCCCGTGCGGGGCTTCGAGCGAGGAGCCATGCGCGGGAGCACCGGCGTCCTAAAGGGGATCCTGGCCACCATGACCCGGTTCCTGGCTGTGCTGGACGGGATGGCCAGGTCTCTGCTGGCCACGGGGGAAGCCTTTACACGCCTCCGCCCCGGGCTGGTGGTGGTGACGGGGGGGTATGCCGGCGGGCCCGCAGGGCTCATGGCCGGCCTCATGGGAGTTCCCCTGGCCCTCCAGGAGCAGAACGCCTATCCCGGGGTCACCACCCGTGCCCTGAGCCGGTGGTCACGGCAGGTGCACCTGGCCTTTCCCGAAGCCCGGGATGCCCTGCCGCGCCGAACCCGCTCCCGGATCCGGATCTCGGGCAACCCCATCCGCGTTCCCACCCCCGGCGATACGGCGGCGGATCGGGCTCATTTCGGGCTGGCTGAAGTGTCCCGGGTGGTACTGGTGGTGGGAGGAAGCCAGGGGGCCGTGGCCGTGAACAGAGCCGTCCTGGAGGTGGTCCGGGGCGTGGAGGAGGGATCCTTCCGCCGGCCGGAGGATCTCCAGATCCTCTGGGCCACGGGCCCCGGGAACCAGGAGGCGGTGGAGGAGGAGCTCCGGAACGCGGGGAGCCCGGAGTGGGTTCGGGCTCTGGGGTACATCCACGAGATGCCCAGGGCCCTCAGGGTGGCGGACGTGGCGGTGAGCCGAGCCGGCGCAATGGCCACCTCCGAGTTCCTGGCTTGGGGGGTCCCTGCCATTCTGGTTCCCCTGCCCACGGCGGCGGCGGACCATCAGGCCCGGAATGCCGAGAGCCTGGCCCGGGCCGGGGCGGCCGTGCACCTCCCGGAGGCGGAGCTCTCGGGTGAGGTCCTCTGGAAAGCCATCACCACCCTCCTGGAGGCACCGCAGGAGTTGGAGACCATGAGGAGGGCCGGCCTGGAACGGGGGCGGCCGGAGGCCACTCGCCAGATCGCCGAAGCCCTTGCGGACCTCCTGCCACTCCCCGTGAGGACTCCGGGGGGAGGTGCGTCGTGACCCTTCCCGAACTCTTCGACACCTCCAAGGGGCCTGTCCACTTCATGGGCATTGCCGGGGCGGGCATGGTCTCCCTGGCGGAGTTGTTCCTCAGGAGCGGTCTTCCGGTGACGGGGTGCGACCTTCAGGCCGGTTCGGCGACCCGGGCCCTGTCCTCCCTCGGATGCCATGTCCTCCAGGGTCACGACCCTGAACACGTGGACCAGGCCTCGGCCCTGGTGGTGACGGCGGCCGTCTCTCCGGACGAGCCCGAGATCCTTCGGGCCCGGGAGCTCGGGATTCCCGTCCTGAAGAGGGCCCGGGTACTGGGAGACTGGGTGAACCGAGGCCGGGTGCTGGCCGTGGCGGGCTCCCACGGCAAGACCACCACCACCGCCATGGCCACGGAGATCCTTACGGCGGCCGGGCTGGACCCCACGGGGTTGGTGGGGGGGCGGGTCCTGGATTGGGAGTCGAACCTGCGGTTCGGGGGCGGGGAGCATTTTGTGGTGGAGGCCGACGAGTTCGACCGTTCCTTCCACGAGCTCCGTCCCCAGGTGGCGGTGGTGACCGGCGTGGAGGCTGACCATCTGGACGTCTTCGGGGACCTGGAGGGCGTCCAGGAGGCTTTCAGGGTCTTCCTGGAGGGAGTCCCGGCTGATGGGGGCGTGGCGGTGTGCGGCGACGATCATGGCGCTTCTCGCCTCCTCCCGGCTTTGGGAGGGAAGGCCCGTACCTACGGGCTCAATCCCGGTGCCCAGCTCCGGGGAGAGGTGATCCGGGAGAATGGGGAGGAGGCCACGTTTTTGGTGTGGGAGGATGGTACGCCCCAGGGGGAGGTCGCCCTGGGGGTTCCGGGCCGGCACAACGTGCAGAATGCCCTGGGGGCTGCCCTTGGGGCGCGCCTCGTCGGCGTGGACTGGGAGTCCATCCGCCGGGGCCTTCGGACCTTCCGGGGAGTGGGGCGGCGCTTCCAGCTCCTGGGGGAAGTGGGAGGGGTGGCGGTGGTGGACGACTATGCCCACCACCCCACGGAGATCCGGACCGTCGTGGCTGCCGCCCGGAGCCGCTTTCCCGGCCGCCGCATCGTCGCCGTATTCCAGCCCCACCTCTTCTCCCGGACGCGGGCCTTCGCCCATGAGTTCGGCAAGGCCTTGGCGGGGGCGGACGAAGTCTGGGTCACGGAGATCTATCCCGCCAGGGAGAAGCCCATTCCTGGCGTCACGGGCATGATCGTGGTCCAGGCGGCCCTGGACGCCGGAGCGCGCAGAGTCTCCTTCCACCCGGAGCTGGCGGGGCTGCCCGGGAAGATGCTTCCGGGTCTCCGGCCGGGGGACGTGTGCCTGACCATGGGGGCGGGATCCATCGAGCTCCTGGGAGAGGACCTCCTGGCATCCCTTGGGCGCGACCTGGACGATCCGGCGGGGAGGCCGTGAAGCCATGAAGCGATGGTTTGCCTTCTGGGGGATCGTGGCTCTGGCGGTGGCCATGGCGGGGATCATGTCCCGGGCTCCCAAGGCCCTGGCCAAGGTGGAGGCCTTCCGGGTGACGGGGATCCGCATCGAGGGCGCTCGCTACCTTAGCCACGAAGAAGCCCTCAAGACGCTGGCTCTCCCCATCGATGCCAGCGTCTGGGACGACACCAGGAACTGGGAGATGCGTCTCGAGCATCACCCACTGGTGGCCGGGGTGACCGTCCACCGGAGGTTTCCCGGGACCCTGGTCTTGCAGGTGGTGGAGCGGGAGCCCGTCGCCCTTTACCCCGGGCCGGTGTTGGAGCCCGTGGATCGCTCCGGGAGGGTCCTGCCCATCGATCCGGCCGTCCATCGCCTGGACCTGCCCATCATGGCCCTGGCCGGGTCCGAGGGGTCCGGCCCTCTCACGCCTGGGCAGCGGAGGCTCCTGGCCGAAGAGATCCACCGCATCACCCAGGGCGACCCCGAGTTCCTGGCACGGGTCTCGGACATCACCCTGGATTCCCGGGGGGACCTTCATGCCCGGGTGTGGGATCCCCCCGTCATCCTCCACTTCAGGGCGGGTGTCCCCTATCGGCGGGTTCAGGCAGGCCTCCGGGTCCTGGAGGACGCCTCTACCCGGTTCGAGGGAAATCCAATCACGGACCTGGATCTCCGGTATGAGGACCAGGTGGTGGTCCGGCTCGCCCGGGCAGGAGGAAGGTGATTATGCGAGGGAATCTCATTGCTGCCCTGGACATCGGCACCACCAAGACGTGTGCCGTCATCGGCGAGCTCTCCCCGGACCTCAAGCGACGGCCGGGCCTCAAGGTGCTGGGGGTGGGCCAGGCCCGGACCTCGGGGATGCGCCGGGAGGTGGTGACCCACATCGAAGAGACCACCGAGTCCGTGAGAAAGGCCATCAAGGAAGCAGAGCTCATGGCCGGCGTCACGGTGGATCGGGTCTATGCGGGCATCGCAGGCGATCACATCCAGGCCTTCTCCTCCACGGGCGTAGTGGCCGTAGGGGGGGAGGAGGTGGTGGCCCATGACGTGAACCGCGTCCATGAGGTGGCCCGGGCCGTGGCCCTCCCGCCGGACCGGGAGCTCCTTCACGCCATCCCCCAGGAGTACAAGGTGGATCACCAGAGGGGCATCAAGGACCCCCTGGGCATGGCCGGCACCCGCCTGGAGGCGGAAGTCTACCTGGTGACCTCGGCATCGGCCTCCACCACCAACATCCGAAAGGCCGTCTCCCGGGCCGGGTACCGGATCCAGGAGCTCGTGCTGGAACCCCTGGCCTCCTCCCGTGCCGTCCTCACCGAGGACGAGAAGGAGGTGGGCGTGGCCATGGTGGAGATCGGTGGGGGCACCACGGACCTGGCCGTGTTCTACGAAGGGAAGATCCGACATGTGGCCATCCTTCCCTTCGGCGGGCTCACGGTGACCAACGACCTGGTGAAGGGGCTTTCCATTCCCTTCGCCGAAGCCCAGAAGGCCAAGGAACTGTACGGGGCGGCCTTTGCCCAGATGGTGGATCCCCAGGAGACGGTGGAGCTGCCTGGCCCCGGCCCCGGGCAGCGGCGGCACGTGGCCCGGGAGTTGGTGGCCCACATCGTGGAGCAAAGGCTGGACGAAATGTTCGGCCTGGTCCAGGAGGAGTTGGAGGGTGCCGATCTGCTGGACAAGCTGGGGGCGGGGATCGTCCTGACTGGTGGGACCACGGCCCTCCAGGGGACCGTGGAGCTAGCCCAGCAGGTCTTCGCTGCTCCCGTTCGGGTCGGGACCCCGGGGGAAGGACTCACGGGGCTCGCCGATTCCCTGGCCCTTCCCCGGTTCACCACCGTGGCGGGACTGGCCCTGTACGGCGTGGACCGGTTCCGGGAGACGGGGGAGGGGGCCTCCACCCTCACCTCCGGCTTCGTCACCAAGGTGGTGGCCTGGCTCAAGGAGTTCTTCTGATGACGCACCGTCCGGGCCTTGCAGCGGCTGGGGAGGTGCTTTCCATGGTTTCATCGGGACGACCCCGTGTCGTCCCTGCCGGTTCTTTCATGTTCGTTCACACAACGGTGTCTGCTCACACCACGTCCCGGAGGTAGGTATGATGATCTTCGAATTCGAGGAAGCCCCGATCCGCAACGCGGTCATGAAAGTCATCGGCGTGGGAGGCGC
>Ga0114946_10000848_pt1 | contig 20828 bp, 17 predicted proteins | sample WalLakDeSediment_FD_88676 | JGI IMG/M metagenome (GOLD analysis project Ga0114946, IMG submission 88676) | Lake sediment microbial communities from Walker lake, Nevada to study Microbial Dark Matter (Phase II) - Walker Lake 11/02/13 Deep Sediment | ecosystem: Environmental > Aquatic >...
CCTTTTCAACTCCGTCATGTTCCCGAATATATTCTCTCTTGCGGTGAAAGGGCTCGACCGGAGTGAGGTAAGCCTGGCATCAGGAATTATCAACACCCTGATCGTTGGGGGTGCCATCATTCCTCTGCTGATGGGCGTTATAGGCGATGTATTTGGCATTCATGTATCGTTCATCATACCTGTGGTATGTTATATTTACATCTTGTTCTATGCACTGATAGGCAGTCAGATCAAACCCAAGCAAGCGGCCTGATGCGGCTTGCCCTTCTGAGTGCACTCAAACCCAAGCAAGCGGCCTGATGCGGCTTGCCCCTCTGAATGCAAGGACGGCCATCTCATTGTTATGGGATGGCCTCTTTTTTCTTGAAGGATTTCCAATGGTTACTGCTCCTGTGCGCCACCGACGATCTCCATGAGCTCGCGGGTGATGATGGCCTGACGTACCTTGTTGTAGGTCAGCGTAAGTTCCCGCAACAGCTGGTCAGCATTATCGGTGGCATGGTGCATGGAGGTCATCCGGGCACCATGCTCAGAGGCATAGGCATCGGTAAAGACACGGAATAGGTTGTAGGAGATATAATGCCCGATGAGCCTGTTCAGCACCCTTTCCGTGTCAGGCTCCAGGATATACCCGTACTCCTCGGGAACGAGCTGCATCGAAGGCCGGAGTTTCTCACCGGACTCACTGTCCCGCATTTCTTCTTCCGAAGGATCAGGCATCATTTTATCCATCGGCAAAGGCAGAAGTTGATCGATGACGAGCTCCTGGACGACGGCATTCTGAAAATGCTGATAGATCACTTCCACCCTGTCGTATTCGCCGTCAGTATATAGCTTCGTGAGCATGGCGGAGGTTTCTTCAGCTTTCTCATAAGACAGTTTATCTATCAGGTCATGGTTGGTTTGCAGATTACTAACCGCATTTTTTCGAAAAAATGCTTCGATTTTTTTTCCTGTGAGAAAGAGCCTGGTTTCAATTTTTTGTTTTTCAAGGTATCCGATGCGCAATTGTGTATGCCTGATGACCTGGGAGTTATAGGAACCGCATAGTCCTTTATTTGATCCTATCGCTATAATCAGCACCCTATTCACATCCCTGTCGATGACGGCAGGATGTTTTCGGGAAAAGGGCACCTGCCTGTTTACTTCAACCAGCATCTCTCTCAGTCTGTTTTCATACATTCTGAGATGGTTGACAGCCCCCTGTGCCTTGTGTAATTTGGAAGCCGCCACCATTTTCATGGCGCCGGTAACCTGTTTGGTAGACCTGATGCTGTTGATACGGTTGCGTACTTCCCTGAGGTTCGACATGTCAACAAAAATTGTTTAGCTGCCGGAAAATTCTTTTGCGACAGTCTCTGCCACTTCTTTCAGTGTTTGCGTTGCTTTGTCGCTGATATTTCCCATTTTCAGTTCGTCAAGCACATCTCTATGATTGCGGTTCAACCATTTGATGAAGGCTTCTTCGAACGCCCTGATCCGGGGTACAGGCACATTGCGCAGCAACCCCTTTGTGCCGCAGTACAATATGGCGATTTGCTCTTCCACAGGTATGGGCTTGAATTGGTCCTGCTTGAGTATTTCAACGTTTCTTTTGCCTTTTTCAAGAACGTCTAACGTAGTGGCATCCAAATCGGATCCAAATTTCGAGAAAGCCTCCAGCTCCCGGTACTGGGCCTGGTCGAGCTTCAGTGTGCCGGCCACTTTTTTCATCAATTTCAGCTGGGCATTGCCCCCTACCCGGCTCACCGATATGCCGACATTGATCGCGGGCCGGATACCGGCATTGAACAGAGCCGGCTCAAGAAAGATCTGTCCGTCGGTAATGGAGATAACATTTGTTGGAATATAGGCTGATATATCGCCGGCCTGTGTTTCGATGATGGGCAGGGCTGTCAGCGACCCTCCTCCTTTTACCCTGTGTTTGATCGACTCAGGTATGTCGTTCATATTTGCGGCAATTTCATCGGAGGCAATTATTTTTGCGGCTCTTTCGAGCAGCCGGGAGTGCAGGTAGAAGATATCACCGGGATAGGCTTCCCGTCCGGGGGGGCGTCTGAGCAGCAGGGAAACTTCCCTGTAGGAGACGGCTTGCTTGGAGAGGTCGTCGTAGATGACGAGTGCGGGGCGGCCGGTGTCACGAAAATACTCTCCGATGGCGGCTCCTGCAAATGGGGCATAAAACTGCATGGCTGCCGTGTCGCTGGCGGAGGCAGCCACCACCACCGTATAAGACATGGCGCCGTAATGCTGCAGGCGGTCTACCAGGCTGGCAACCGTCGAGTTTTTTTTGCCAATGGCAACGTATATGCAATATACCGGTTCCCCTTTGTCGAAGAATTCTTTTTGTGCCAGCACGGTGTCGAGCGCTATGACTGTTTTCCCTGTTTGCCGGTCGCCAATGATCAGTTCGCGCTGCCCACGGCCAATGGGTATCATCGCATCGACAGCCTTGATGCCTGTTTGCAGCGGCTCATTCACCGGCTGCCGGAAAATGACACCCGGTGCCCTGCGCTCCAGCGGCATGGCAAATTTCTCGCCCGCCACCGGGCCTTTCCCGTCGATGGGTTGTCCCAGCGTATCTACCACCCTGCCAAGCAGTCCTTCGCCTACCTCTATCGAAACGATACGGTGGGTACGTTTCACTATATCTCCCTCTTTTACACCCTTGGAATCACCCAGCAAGACCACACCGACATTGTCTTCCTCAAGGTTAAGAATAACTCCTGTTAAACCATCATCACCGAAACTGACCATCTCGCCCGCCCAGGCATCGTTCAGGCCGTAAATCCGGGCGATGCCATCACCAATCTGGAGCACCGTGCCGGTTTCTTCAAGCTGGTTTTCCAGATGCAGCCCAGCCATCTCCTGGCGCAGGATAGCGGTTATCTCTGACGGTTTTATCTCAGTCATAATACAGGTGCGCTAGTATGTTAAACATTCAAATGTTTTCGAACGGCCAGCAGCCTGCTGCGGATGCTTGCGTCATATTGCCTGTCGCCAAGGTTCAAAATAAAACCCCCGATAATCCCCGGGTCTGTGGCTTCATAAAACTCAATCTTTTTCTCAGTAAGACCGGCAGCAACGGCCAGGGCCTTCTCCCTTAAAGTGACATCCATCTTACCCGCAGTAGTTACCTTCACCAGCTCAATACCCATGGCTTCCTTATAAACCTGCAAAAATGACTTTGCAATACCTGGCAACAATAATGCCCTTTGCTTTCTGATAACAATCTGCACATACCCCATGTTGAGCGGGTGCAGCCGTGACCCAAGCAGACTTAACAGTATGCGTTGCTTTTTGCCTTCGCGAACCACGGGGCTTCTCAGCAGCGCACACAGCTCCTTGCTGGCTGAAAAGAGCTGATCCATGCGTTTCATATCTTCATAGGTCCTCTCTTCCAACCCGTTCTCGCGCGCCAATGACAGCAATGCCCGTGCATAGCGTTTGGAAACCCTGAAGTCTTTTATCGTCATGGTTATTTTTCGTGGGATGGAATAGACATCAATTCAACATGACCTTTTCAAGAAGCTGATGAACATACCTGCTGCTTTTTTCCTTGTCGGAAAATTCCTCCTGAAGCACTTTCTCCGCTATTTCGACGGAAAGGCTTGCCACCTGGTCCTTTATCTCCATCATTGCGGCCTTTTTCTGGGATTCAATCACACCATTGGCATCATCCAGAATTTTAGCGGCCTCGTCGAGTGCTTTCTTTCGGGACTCGTCCATAATTTTTTCTGCTTCCATATTGGCCTGCAGCATCATTTCCCTGGCCAGCTTTTCAATTTCAGCGGCCTTTTCTGCTTTCAGCTTTTCAAGCCCGAGCATTTCTTCCTCCATCCTCCTTGCATTGATCAATGACCTGGCAATGGTCCTTTCACGTGCTCGGATATTGGCCAATATGGGTTGCCAGGCAAACTTCCGAAGGATCAGAAGCACCATTCCGAATGACACGGTCATCCAAAAGATCAGACCCAATCCGGGCTTTATAAGTTCCATATTGAACGGGGTTATTCGGGTTTAGGTTACAAAAAGAATCAGCAAACACACCAGGATAGCGAAAAATGTTACCCCCTCAATAAGTGCTGCGGAAACAATCATGGCCGACCTGAGGTCATTGCCGGCTTCAGGCTGTCGTGCAATCCCTTCCAGGGCTGTTTTCGCAATTTTGGAGATACCCCAGGAAGCGCCAAAAACAGCAATAACGGCGGCCAGCGCAGCACCGAGCTTCATCCACTCATGTGCGACATCCGCAACATTTTCCAGTAAAACAAATAATGGTGTCATAGTTATCATTTTTAATTGAACGTAAGGTATATTTAATTTGGGTTAACTTTATTTAATGTCTTTATGATTTCATCTGTTTACAATTATACTTCGTTGTTTCTTGCTAAGGCGCAAAGGCCGGCGCAAAGGCGCCAGGGAACGCTTGCGTCAAAACGTTTGTTTCTAAATAATCGGGATCTTCGGCATGGGTATTTCGTATATTTCATTGTCCTTTCTTAGTATTGGCAAAGTCATGTTAATGGTGTTCTTCTGCAACGGCCATGCCGAAAAACAGCGCACTGAACAGGGTAAATACGTATGCCTGGATAAAAGCCACCAGCAGTTCCAGGAAGTTCATAAAGATTAAAAATATCACTGAAAGCGGAGTTACCCCGAATCCGAAAAAATGATTTACATTTCCCATGACAAAAATAAGGCTTACAAATCCCAGGATGATCATATGACCAGCCATGATATTGGCAAAAAGCCTGATCATGAGCACGAAGGGTTTCACGATAACGCCCACCAGCTCAATGATTGGCATAAGCGGGATCGGAAGTTTCAGCCACAATGGCACCCCGGGGGTATTAAAGATATGGCGGTAATATGCGCGGTTTGCCATGATATGGGTGGTAAAGAAGGTAAACAAGGCCAGCACAAGGGTTACAGAAAGATTACCCGTTACGTTCGCACCTCCCGGGAAAATGGGCACCAGGCCCAGCAGGTTGTTGATAAAAATGAAAAAAAACAGGGTGATGAGATAAGGCAGGAACCGCTCATATTGTTTCGGACCTATGGCACTTAAAGCTATCTGATCACGGATAAATATGATCACAGGCTCCAGCAGTGATCCCAACCGGTTTGGCATGGCTTCCCCGGCAACTTTTCTGTAGCTCTTTCCAACCCTTATAAAAATAAGGCATAACAGTGCCGATGCAATAAAGATAGCAAACACATTTTTTGTTATTGACAGGTCGAGAATGAACCCGGCATCAGGATCCGGAGTAACTCCGTCGTGCATTACGCGTGCGATCTTGCTGCCGTAGTCCCCGTCAGGCACGAGACGAAAGCCTTTATGGGACTTGCTGCCGTGAGCGAACCTGCTGCTGAGAAACACATAGGGTCTGTATTTGTATACCAATATGACCGGCAAAGGTATGGAGATATGGTGTTTACCGATGTCGAAAAGGTGCCAGTCATGCGCATCGAGCATATGGCCGATGATCAGATGACCCGCATCGAATTCGTTGTTACCTGAAGAATGCCCGGAACCGGCTCCCAAGGCTGGCAATGACCAAAGATTCGGCAGAAAGATGATTGCCAGGCAGATGGTTGCGATTTTTGAAAACCGTGACAGTTTCGGAGTCAAGATATTACAAAAGAATGCCATCACTTGCTGATGATTTAACGGGTCAAATGTAGTTGTTTTTTACTTTCACCTGGCTGATTTATATACCAATATTACATCGAATGCTTTGAACAGCAAATAGAAGGTAAACAAAGCAATCATGAATGGGTATGCATCATTTCTGAACAACAGCGAATATATGACCATTATTATGACAAGAAACAAAAGCCTTATCAAAGAGAACGCCATGGAAACCAGCGCAAATTGTTGTTCATTTTTTTTTGCAGCCTGAAGCAGTATGAATTTTGAAAGCAAGCCAGTCAGGAAAAAGAAAGGAACAATAAAAAGGAAGACATCGGAAACAAACCTTTTATCTGCAAAAAAATAAAACAGGATTGACAGAAAAAAAAGTAAGCCGGTAAACAAACTGAACCTGAGGACATATCCCTTTAGTTCATTCATGAGGCCGGATATTAAGAAAGGGTTCTTTCAACAACTTTATTCTGGAATGCTATATTTTCATTTTTCTGGGTGCTTTTGTCCATGGTGCAGGTACCTGTAAAGCTGGCTCCGGGTTCAATCGCCAGTTTATTGGTTATAATATCCCCATTAAGGATAGATGTTGCCTTTAATGACAGTAATTCCCTGACTTCGACTTTGCCCTTGATCTTGCCTGAGAAATCGGCATTCTGACAGTAGACCTCCCCGTCAATCACACCTGTACTGCCCACCACTATTTTGCCCTTGCACCGTACCTGACCCGTAATGGTGCCATCAACGCGGATATCTCCGCTTGACTGCACCTCTCCGTTTATGGTTGTGCCCGCCCCGATCAGGTTGATGGAGGTGTGATCAGTTTCATTTGTTTTAGCCATATCTTTTGCTTTTTTTTTCAGAAACATGTTTTGTTTGTTCACTTATTTGGTGCAGGCAAAAATAACACAAAAAAGCTTTCTATCAAAAAGGTATTATCTTGAAACGTAGTAGTGCATGAAAAACCGCATATACTCGGTAAGGTTTTTTTCCTGATAGAACAACGGATAATTTTCTACTGAAATAATAAACCCGTGATTTTGACTCTGGTTAAGGGCCTTTACAAAGTCCTCATTCATTATCTTTTCGTAGTATTCCATTCCGGCTGCCTTATTGGCAAAATTTGTTATCGTGATGATCTGTCTTGATTCATCAAGGAAGATCGTACTTGTTGACAAGGCATTTTCGGCAAACTGCATGCTGTTGAAGGAATTGACGAGTGCCCTCAGGGTGGCGATATCGGCGCTTGCGGTTTGAACCACGAAGACGAAGAAGTGGACGATACCAGGATTGTAATTAAACATGGATTCGATATCTGCCGGGACAGCATCAGCGGCTTCTTCTTCGGCACTTTCAGCAAACTCTATGGAGAGGCTGCCGGGGATCTCGAGGGATGCGAGCAGAAAAGAGGCCGGCTCATGCACGGGTTTACCATCATATTTTGCAACTACCGTTTCCAGGTTTTTCCTGAATTCGGCGCGGCGTCCCAGTTTACCGTTTGCCAGCGCCCTGATATAGTCGAACTGGCTTTTCAGGTCGGACGGCATTTCGATGGTATCAGACTGACTGGCTTTATCAATGACATCCTGGTAGCGTCCGTTCAGAAATGACCTATATGTTTCGTTATAGAGGTTTTTCGCAAGCTGCTGCCTGCTCATGAGTTTCTCGAAGTAATTCGGATCACCGATTATTTGAGCAAAATCACTGTCGGGAAATTCATCCAGCAGTTTGTTTTTAAACAATTCCGCCCTTGAAGGGTTTTGCAGTTCGCGGTAGAGGCTGTACAAATAGTAGTAGGCTATTAATTTTCGCTCTGATTCGGGAAATCTGCTAACGAGCGATTCGAGGCTACTCACTGCACTGTTAAAGTCAAACAATTGATCCTTGAAAACATTGCTTTTGTTGAAATAGGCATTTTCAATCCTGGTATTGGATCTTTCCAGTGCTTCAGGTGTTATGGGTATATTGCGAAGATAAGTTTCCCGGTCGTACTTATCGCCAACCAACTCTTGTCCTTCTTCCAGGTCGTCCTCTCCCATGGCCATATCAAACTCGGAAGTGGATTTATTGCCGATGCGCCAGAGGTCTTCCAGCGGCCTGTTGCCGAACTTGCTGAAAAATTCTGTTCTGCCGAGGCTCATGGTGGTGGGGTTGTAGAAGTACCATCCACCTTCCTGGGTGCCGACTCCGCCGCGCATTCTTGTTTGGGCAATGGTGGCTGCGGCACGCATCATTTGCTGTTCTACGAGCCTGGCCTGTCTCTCTTCTTCGCGAAGGTCGGCAATGATCTTATCGACGACGGCAACCCGCTGGGCCTCCGACATGGCGGCCAGATGCTGAAGGGAGTCTTCTCTCTGGATGGTGCGTAAACTGAGAGCCAGCGCAGACAGAACGCCTTTTCGCTGGTTCACATCAGGGAAAGACTCATGCTGGGAGGGAATATAGGTAGCAGCGCTGTCGTAATAGATGCTTGCCTGGAGGTAATCGGGACGTTCAAAATGAATCTCACCAAGCTTTTTATTGGTGATGCCTTTCTGCAGGCGGTCGTCGGTACTTGCCTCTGCCGAAAGCAGCAAATACCTGACTGCCTCACTTTCATTGCCCTGCCTGAGTTTAAGCTGTGCCAGCGCATAATAGATACGGTCCTGGTATGCCTTGTTCTTGCTGTCGCGCAGCATGCGGTTCAGCTCCGCTTCTATATTGCCGGCTCCACCCTGTGCCGGGTCAAATGCCATTGCCATGCTGATGCGGGCCTGGAATGAAAGGTCAAAGGGAGGGTTTAACTTCAGCACCCTTGCATACGACCGCTGCGCATTGCCATAATCACCGGCTTGCTGGTAAACCTGTCCCAGGATAAAGGTAAGCCGCGCCCTTTCCTTCTTATTTCTTGTCAGAGATACGCCTCTTGCCAGGTGGGGAACGGAAGCGGCAAACATTTGCTGCCTGATGAAATGATCAGCATGAACCAGATTAAATAAACGTTCGGTATTGCGGCTCAACAAGCCATCCGACTGATTGCTGGCCAGCCGCTCCAATATCTGCTCCGAATCGGCAAACCGGTTCAGCTGCTGGTACGATTTGGCAATCCAGACCTTTGCCTCATACTTGATATCAGAATCGTATTGCCTTACTATATATTCAAACGTTAAAATGGCAAGATTGAAATCGCGTTTAAAATAATGGGACTTTGCTATCAGAAAGAATGACTCGTCGATCCATTTATTGTATTCCACGCCGCGGATGTTCATGGAGTGCCTTCTGATCACCAGGCTTGCCTTCTGGTAAACAGCATCCATATAGGAACTGATAGAAGAGGCCTGCTGCTCATTGCCGTATCGGAAAATATGCAGCACCTGGTCATAATTATCAATATGCGCATTCGATAACCGCCTGAGACCCTCACGGTAATTCTCCCTGGCATTGAAATATCCGTTGTATTTGGAATTGACAGAATGATACAACCTGTTGGGAAGGGCGTTTTTCTGGGTAGAACATCCCCATCCCGCAAATAAAAACAATCCCGCAATCAGTAGTGCAGGAAGTGACTTACATACAGAGAATCCTTTCAAACCTGTGTTTCTTTTTGTTATCCCTATTATAACTTTTATTTTGCAAATTTATTTTAATTTTTCGAAGTTCCCTGAAACACTTTTTTTTATTAATTTTACAGGTTTATAAACCTAGCAAATTTTAGATTACACAGCGGTGAAAAGGTCAGGGAAAAAACTTATCGATTTTAAAAAACTGCACAACAAATACAGGTTGGTATTGATGAATGACGACACCCTGGAGGAGAAGTTGTCATTCAGGCTTACCCGCTTCAATGTTTTTGTTTTTTTTGGTACACTCAGTATTTTTCTGGTAGTTGCCACCCTGTACCTTATTGCTTTCACTCCTCTGCGCGAGTATATCCCGGGTTATGCAGATTTCAATACGAGGCAGGTGTTGCGTGATCTGATGATCCGGACTGACTCACTTGAGCGCGATTTGCACCGTAAAGACCTATATATTAACAATATACGCAATATAGTTGAGGGAAGGGACCCTGATGAGGTTTTTCTTGAAGAAATTACAAACCCGGAGACTTTTGAGATTCAGACTCTGAACCGATCGCGTGAGGACTCCATACTCAGGGCGGAGATAGAGAGCATGGGTGCATCGGGCAGCTGGATTTATGAAGAGCCTTTATTAGCCCATGGCATGCATCATCACCTGTTTTATCCGCCTGCCAAAGGCATCATAACCAATCATTTCGATCCGGCAAACAATCATTTCGGAATAGATATCGTTGCTGATCGTAACGAGGCGATAAAAGCCGCTCTCGACGGCACCGTTATCATTTCGGCCTGGACCATTAACACGGGTTACACCATTGGCATACAACACAGCAATAACCTGATGTCGATGTATAAGCACAACAGCATATTGCTAAAGCAAGAGGGTGATTATGTACGGGCGGGCGAAGCCATAGCCATCATTGGGGAAACAGGTTTATATTCTACCGGCACTCATCTGCATTTTGAGCTATGGTTCGATGGCAGACCGGTAAACCCCATGGATTATATCGTTTTTTAATGACCGAAAATCCTTTAAACAGTCTTGCCATACTTGGGTCGACCGGTTCAATAGGGCGGCAGGTGGTTGACGTCATCCGGTCGAATCGCAACCTATACAATGTAGCAGCGCTCACGGCGATGAACAACGCCGATTTGCTGATCAGCCAGGCTGTTGAGCTCAATCCTGATTTTGTAGTAATTGGCAACAAGGCCTATTACCATCATGTAAGGGCAGCCCTTGAAGATCTTCCTGTAAAGGTGTTTGCCGGCAATGAGTCCATTTTGCAGCTGATGGAATCCGGATCTTTCCACACTGTTTTTAACGGGCTTACGGGTATTTCCGGACTTGAAGCCACCATTGCTGCGATCAGGAACAACAAGACCATTGCCCTGGCGAACAAGGAGGTTATGGTTGCTGCCGGCCATTTGATTTCAGGGCTGGCAAAAAGATACGGGGTAAATATAATCCCTGTCGATTCTGAACATTCTGCCATATTCCAGTGTTTGGCTGGTGAAATAATGAATCCTATTGAGAAAGTATATCTCACAGCCAGCGGAGGACCTTTCAGGGGCAAGAAGAGGGAGTATTTACGTCACGTCAACAAGGAAGAGGCCCTGAGGCATCCCAACTGGGCTATGGGAGACAAGATTTCGATTGATTCGGCCACACTTATGAACAAGGGTCTTGAAGTTATTGAAGCCAGGTGGTTTTTCGGGTTAAGCCCCCGGCAGATAGAGGTAGTCATTCATCCCCAGTCTGTGATACATTCGATCGTGCAGTTCGAAGATGGTTCGATGAAGGCGCAAATGGGAGTTCCGGATATGCGCATGCCGATTCAGTATGCACTGAACTATCCCAGGAGGATTCCTTCTGACTTTAAACGTTTTGATTTTTCAGAGTATGCACGCCTTACTTTCGAGTTCCCCGACAGGGAAAGTTTTCCATGTCTGGGCCTGGCCTATGCGGCTATGGAGCGCGGCGGAAATATACCTTGCGTGCTTAATGCAGCCAATGAAGCGTCGGTTGATCTTTTCATGCAGGGGAAGATTAATTTCACCCAGATACCTGAGATAATTGAGAGTTGCATGACGGCAATGGAATATATAGAAAATCCTGATTTGGAACAAATATTATCGACCCACAAAAGCACACTGGCAATGGCCCTGGAGAAAGCCGGTGCAAATTAACAAAACAGATCCTGCTATTAAATTTAAATCTAACAACTATTACAATCAATGGATATTATTATTAAAGCATCTCAGTTTTTACTCAGTCTTTCCATATTGATTATCATTCACGAGATCGGGCATATGTTGCCTGCCAGGTTATTCAAGACCAGGGTGGAGAAGTTTTACCTGTTTTTCAATCCCTGGTTCTCATTATTCAAGTTCAGACGTGGGGAGACGGAATATGGGATGGGGTGGTTGCCTTTGGGCGGCTATGTGAAGATTTCCGGCATGATCGACGAGTCGATGGACAAGGAGCAAATGAAAAAGCCGCCCCAGCCGCATGAATTTCGATCCAAGCCTGCCTGGCAAAGGCTGATCATTATGCTGGGTGGTGTCACTGCCAACATCATACTTGCAGCGTTGATCTATATTTTCATGTTATCGATTACCGGTGAGAAATATTTGCCTGCAAAAAACGTAAAATACGGCATAGTGGCAGACTCGCTTGCGCTGGAAATAGGCATGCAGACCGGTGATAAGATCCTTATGCTTGATGGCAGGGAAGTTGATGATTTTTATGAAATACCCAGAGAATTTGTGTTGGGTAACATAAAAAATGTTACTGTTGAAAGAAATGGTCAATTGATTGACCTGGAGGTTCCTGAAGATTTCTTTGGCAAGCTGATTACTGCCAGAATGCGTGGGTTTTTCCATATCAGATATCCGTTCATTGTCACAGGATTTCTGTCTTCATCGCCTGCCAGGGAGGCTGGTGTTCAGGTTGGTGATCATATCATGGGTGTAGGTGGGACAGAGACCTGGTCTTTTCATGAATTTGCCAGTACCATACAGGCGTTCAGGGATCAGCAAACCACCCTGAGCGTTGAAAGGGATGGCGCGACCATTGACCTCGACATATACATTCCGGAGGAAGGCAGGATTGGTGCTTACGCCAAAAGCGAGCTGGAGCTGCTTGATTTTGAAACCCGGCAATATTCCATATTTTCTGCCATCCCTGCGGGGATTGCGAAAGCCTATACAACCACCACCGGATATTTCCGCGAGTTGCGGTTATTATTCAGGCCTGAGGTTAAGGTTAGCGAGAGCCTGGGTGGTTTTATTACCATCGGCAGCATTTTCGCGCCGCGCTGGGACTGGTTGCATTTCTGGACTATCACGGCCTTCCTCTCGATCATTCTGGCCATTATGAACGTTTTACCCATCCCTGCGCTTGACGGGGGGCATGTGATGTTTTTAATCTATGAGATTATTGCTGGCAAAAAGCCAGGCGACAAGTTCATGGAATACGCACAGATGGTGGGCATGATTCTATTATTATCACTGCTTATCTTTGTCAACTTCAATGACATACTCAGGTTGTTCAGGTAAATTGGGTATTGGGGGAGCAGCACATGGCAAAAAAATTCCAGATCACCATACTTGGCAGCTCCGCTGCCACACCTACCTCAATGCGTCATACCACTGCGCAGCTTCTGCATTATCACAACAAAAGGTTCCTGCTCGACTGCGCGGAAGGCACCCAGATGCAGCTTCGCAGATTCAGGGTTCCCATCATGGCTATTGATCATGTTTTTATCACACATCTGCATGGCGACCATTACCTGGGGCTGGCCGGGCTGCTTTTTACACTTCATCTGCTGGGTCGAAACAAAGACCTGCACATATATAGCCCGTCCGGGCTGAAGGAGATCAGCGAACTACAGTTTCGCACATCCAACCTCATCCCCTCCTATCAAACCATCTTTCATGAAATAAGGCGAGGTGGTGAAACCATTTATGAGGATGATCACCTGCTGGCTGAGACCATAGAGATGCAACACAGGCTTCCTTGTTTCGGATATCTCTTCAGGGAAAAACCCTCCCAAAGAAACATCCTCAAAGAAGCCATCGACAGGTATGGCATCCCTGTTTCCGCCATACCGGACATAAAGCGCGGCGGCGATTTCGTTACGAAAGCTGGCGAGATCATCCCGAATGCAACAATTACCAAAACCCCTCACAGGCCAAGAAGCTATGCATTTTGTTCGGACACATCCTATACCGAGCGTTTTCTTGACCAGATAAAGGGGGTGGATCTTTTATACCATGAGGCGACATTCCTTCGCGACAAGGCAGACATTGCCAGGGAAAAGACACACAGCACCACGGTGGAGGCGGCAACGCTGGCCAGCAAGGCCGGAGCCGGAAAGCTTCTGCTGGGTCACTATTCTGCGAGATACAAAGACCTCGGGCTTTTCATAAAAGAAGCCAGGGAAATATTTCCCGATACCTTTTTGGCAGAAGAAGGAAACGTGGTTGAGGTTTGAAAATACGTTGCAAAACGATTTGATTTTCGGCTGGCGCCATTCAGGCGCACCATGCATATTTTTTTTACCTTTGTCAGGTTTTTTAAAAATTATAACTGTTGTTCCGATGAATATTCCCAAACAATACTCCCCCGGGGAAAATGAGGATAAGTGGTATTCGTTCTGGCTGGAGAAGGCATATTTCAAGTCTCAGCCCGATGAGCGGGAGCCATATACCATTGTAATACCACCGCCTAATGTCACAGGTGTGCTTCATATGGGGCATATGCTGAACAATACCATTCAGGATGTACTGGTCAGAAAGGCAAGGATGCAGGGGTATAACACCTGCTGGCTTCCGGGCACGGATCATGCATCGATAGCCACAGAGGCGAAGGTGGTGGCAAAACTGAAGGAAGATGGCATTGACAAAAAGAAGCTCAGCAGGGAGGAGTTCCTGGAATATGCGTGGGAATGGAAGGAGAAACACGGTGGCATTATACTTGAACAGCTAAAAAAGCTGGGTGCCTCATGTGACTGGGACCGCACGAGGTTCACCATGGATGATGAACTGTCGGAGTCGGTCATCAGGGTGTTTGTCGACCTCTATAATAAAGGCTTGATATACAGGGGTGTCAGAATGGTAAACTGGGATCCCAGGGCATTAACTGCCGTATCGGATGAAGAGGTGATCTACAAGGAGGTCAATTCAAAATTTTATTATATCAGGTACGAGATTCAGGGCAGCGAGGGTGAATATGTTACCATTGCCACGACCAGGCCTGAGACGATACTCGGTGATACTGCCATTTGCATACACCCCGAAGACAACAGGGCAGACAGCCTCAGGGGCAAAAAGGCACTGATACCGCTGATCAACCGTCCCATTCCGTTTATTTTCGATGATTACGTAGACCGGGAGTTTGGCACGGGCACCCTGAAGGTGACCCCTGCCCACGACATCAACGACTACAATCTTGGCATCAAACATAATCTTCCCAGTGTTGATATTTTCAATGACGACGGCACCCTGAATGAAAATGCAGAGATCTACATCGGTGAGGACCGTTTCATTGTCAGGGAGAAGATCAGCAGGGAGTTACAGGAAAAGGGGCATCTGGTTAAGATAGAAGAGATCAGCAACAGCATTGGTTATTCTGAACGCACCGACGAGGTCATTGAGCCAAAATTGTCGTTGCAGTGGTTTCTGAAGATGGATGCCATGGCCAAACCTGCCCTTGAGGTTGTCATGAACGATACGATCAGGTTTCATCCTTCAAAATTCAAAAACATCTACAAGCACTGGATGGAGAATGTCCGTGACTGGTGCATAAGTCGTCAGCTATGGTGGGGGCAAAGGATCCCGGCATATTATCTTCCTGACGGGAGTTTTGTTGTTGCCCCTGACCGGGCGGAGGCATTGTCCATTGCGCGGCAGAAGGTTGATCCTTCCCTTAAGGATTCAGACCTGAAGCAGGATGAGGATGTGCTGGACACCTGGTTCTCATCGTGGTTGTGGCCTGTTTCTGTTTTTAATGGCATCAATGAGCCGGAAAATAAAGACATTAATTATTATTATCCGACCAACGACCTGGTTACCGCTCCGGAGATTTTGTTTTTCTGGGTTGCAAGGATGATCATGGCAGGTCTGGAATACCGCAAGGATATACCTTTTAAAAATGTTTACCTGACGGGTATTGTCAGGGATAAGCAAGGGCGCAAGATGTCGAAATCACTGGGCAATTCGCCGGAGCCGCTTAAGCTGATGAGACAATATGGTGCCGATGGTGTAAGGGTTGGCATGTTATTCTCCTCTCCTGCCGGCAACGACTTGCTTTTTGAGGAATCGTTGTGTGAGCAGGGTAGAAATTTCTGCAACAAGATCTGGAATGCCTTTCGTTTGACCCAGGGCTGGCATGTCGACGAACGCCTTGCACAACCCGATGAGGCTGCGGTTGCCATCAGGTGGTTTGAGGCCAACCTGAATCAGGGCATGGAGGTCATTGCGGGTCATTTCTCACGATACCGCATTGCGGATGCCCTGATAACGATATATAAGCTTGTATGGGATGATTTCTGCTCCTGGTACCTGGAAATGGTCAAACCAACAGCCAGGCAGGGCATAGACAGGTTGACCCATGAAGCCACCATCCGCTTTCTGGATCGTCTGTTGCGCATCCTGCATCCTTTCATGCCATTCATCACGGAAGAGATCTATCAGCAGATCAGAAGGGAAGGCGATCCTGAGAGCATCGTCATAGCTCCCTATCCTGAGTCCGCATCCCACGATAAAAAAATTATTGAACAGTTCAATTTTGCACGGCAGGCGATTATTGCCATCAGGAGTGCCCGGCAGGACAAAAACATCCCTTCAAAGGAAGCCATTGACCTGTATGTCAGGAAAAACAACGATGAAGCTCCCGACACTACCTTTGATTCTATTGCAAAAAAGCTATGCAACATCAACTTGCTTGACTATGTGGAGGAGCAACCGTTGAACATGCTGAGTGTTATTGTGAACACCACTGAGCTTTACATTCCGCTTTCGACCGTCATTGATCTAGACGCTGAGATCATTAATCTTGAGAAGGATTTGCAGTACCAGCGAGGGTTTCTCAAGGCGGTTGAGAAGAAGCTTTCGAATGAGCGATTTGTCAGCCAGGCGCCCGACAAAGTGGTTGACGCGGAACGCAAGAAACAGGCTGATGCACTTGCCAGGATCAAGGTGATTGAAGAGCAGCTGCGCAGCCTGAAAGCCAGGTAATCCGTACTTTATGTAACTCCGGATCAATAAAAGACCTTTTGCTCCGTATGATCGATTGTTTCGGGGCCCTGGGTAAACACGTAACCGTAGTTCATTGGGAGAATTCTCAGGTAGTCGTCGAGTGTTGCACCATTCAGGCATGCTTCAATGATCTCCCGCCCTTTCGGATTCAATTCAGGATGCAGGAATTGCCGCAGTTCCGACCTGAAAAAATTGTATAGTACCTCGGCGCCCCTGTCATAGCCCTCTTTTCCGACTTCGAGCTGACGGTATACTTTCAGAAATCTCGTTGGCACCTTGCTGCCTTCAATGGTAAGGTAGTTCAATTCATATCCAAGCAGTGGGCAACGGGCGGGCTGGTACTGGTCCGAACGCAATTTTGCATTTCCCCTTCTTGTAAGGTATTCACGCATGAGCAATTGTGGCCTGAAGCCGACCTTCCAAACTCCGATATACTGGTTACAGGTCAACGTGTAGCCAGTTCTGGGGGTTTTGATAATTTGTTCGAGCAGCAGGTTGGCCTGTGGGACTTTCCTTCCTGTTTCAAATGGCCAATAAGAGCCCACACCTTCACTCTCCATGTTGCCGGAATCAACAATACTGGGATTGCTGTGTCCCCTGGGTGCTACAAGGCGCCAGAGCCAAGCAAGTGCAGGTGGCAGGATGTGAAACAGGCCTATGATGCTGTAGTTGGGATTTTCGGGTGAAAAGGGCGGTGTACGGACGCCAAAACTTCTGACATCGACAGTTACCGGCTTGTTGACAATGTCTGGAATCATATCCCTGGGTACCACCATTCTCGGGTTCGGACATCTTTTTCCCGGTGCATCCTCAATATGATCCCAAGGCAGGGCTGTGCATCCTGGTTGTGTTTCAATATTAAGGAACAGCAAGGGTCTTTTTGCCTGGATGGCAAGCTTCTCAAGAAAAGGATCCTTGCCATATTCGGTTACGCTGTCAACCCGGAGGAACCATCCATTCTCGGCATCAAGTATACTAAGTTTGCCATTTTCTTTCTGCAACGAGGGATGGCACATGGCCATGTCGTCGGCTACCGGCCGGAAAAGACAAAACAGAGGAATGGAAACATAGCGTTTTTCACCCGTGATAATATTCTCACCAATTAACACATTTCCCTGCTCATCCCTGACCAGGTGCTGAAACATTTCACTTTTTCCCCCTCCGCTTGCGCCTTCATGCATAAAGGTGATGGAATTATCGTAAGGACTTAATACCTGCACCGATGAACAATGGGCAGTAACCCAACCCTCTCTGCTACCCTTGTAGAGCAGAACGCCATACAGGCCTTTCTTGGCACTTGGTCCGGGGTACAGGTTGTATGAAAACACCTCATGAAGCTTTTCAGAGCGGTTGTGCACCACGATCTGTCGTCCGCCGAAATGGGTATGCCTGAAAGGCGGAGCTACGTAAATCACCGAGTCGATGTTGAAATAATCCGGCAGGTGATCCGTGTGAATCATTTTTTGGAGCATTGCCAGTCCCATGCAAAAGAAGGCAGCATTGGCAGGAGCGATGGCCATTCCGCCTGCCCCCATACCCTCGTGTCCCGCAAAATATAAAAAAATAGCCAGATCCTGTTCCTTCAGCCATTGCAACGTCTCGCCACGCACACCATCGAATTCGACCCCATACTTATCCCTGAACAAAATCTTGTCTGAAGGCAGGTCATCGGCAATGACCATGGTGTCAGGATCACGCCTTCGCATATATTGCTCCATATAATTGGCCGAAATCCCGTTCTTGACCTTGTGCACAACGGCTTCTGCAAAATATCCCTTTTCAGGAACATCATAACCGACTTCATATTCCATCTCACCTTTTCCACCAGTTGCAGCCTCAGCCAATTCATCAACGGTATTGAACAAGGTAACACTTTTTGCCTGCTGCAGCAAGTCGCTGATATCGTCGGGAAGACTCAATCCCGAGGACTCTAGTTTATTAATTATATCTTTCACGGCTCTATGTTTAAAATGCAGCGCAAAGGTACAAAAAAATCATGGTTTTTATCACGATCTTCTGTGGGATTGCTTACATTTATGGCAAAGATAAGCATACAATGGTACCCCCTATTGCTTCCGCTGTCAGGTTCAATACTTTAAAACATCATTGCCGATTTCTCCGGATTGAGAGTCACAAATGGAGAGGACAAAGCCGTGAAGCGGTCACCTCAGCGTTAAAGAAACTTGGTGCCAACCAGTTTGATATTTATACCGGTTACCTTTCGGTAAGTGAGATCGGGGAGCAGGTGGCGGCGCATCTCAGCCGCCACGGCATTGCAACGCGGCATGGTTTAAAACAGTGGCTTGGGAGAAAGGCCTACCGGGAAATTTACCTGGATGATGGTTCGAGGTGGGTTGTACGTGAATCAGAAGACAAACACAGATTTATCCACATCCATCCCGGACGGTCACAGGAATATGTTAGACGGGTAAAGGCCAACCATATAAAGACCGCCCTGATGTTAATGCGAGAATACGCTATCCCATCTGCAGAGGGCCTTCATATTTCTTTGGCTGACATAAACCGTGTAAGATCTGAAATGCTGGAATTATCGCCAGTAAGATCCATTTCTGAATGCAGGAAAATTCTTATGACCCTTAAATTTCTCATTCAGGATGAATAAGAAGCTGGCGGAATCATTATTTTTTCATTATTTTAGCCGTTGAAAACAACAATAGAAATTATGAAAACAAATCTGTTTTACACCTGCGTGTTATTCATATCAGCAATATTCATGAAGGGCTGCATTCCCGGGGAGCCACCTGTAACTGCCCCTCAATGGGAGGAGATAAGCCTTGTTTTTTATTCGACTGCCACCTATGACAACCCATATATGGATGTTGATTTGGTGGCTGAGTTTACGCATACTGATGGTACGACACTGAGCAGGCCGGCTTTCTGGGATGGTGACAATGTTTGGAAGGTTCGGTTTTCTTCTCCGTTGGCAGAAGGTGAATGGATTTACCTGACGCGTTGTTCTCATGAAACCGACGAAGGGTTGCATGGTCAGAGCGGCACGCTTAATTGTGTGCCCTACGAAGGCGACAATGTGCTGGTAAAGCGTGGCTTGCTGCGCATGTCGCCGGGCAAGCGCAATGTTGTTCATGCCGGCGGCCTTCCTTTTTTGGTTGTTGGTGACACGCCCTGGGCCCTTCCATTTCGCGGCACTGAGGAAACGGTTACCGAATATGCCCGCGACAGGCAGCAAAAAGGATTCAACGCTGCCTTGCTCATGACACTGCAACCCGACCGCGACGCAACCGGTCCCCGCGACAGGGTCTCCCACGATGGTTTTGATGTGGCTTTTGAGGATCTGGTTGACGGGCATATTACCCAAATGAACATCGGATATTTTAAACAGCTCGACAAATTGGTCGACATTCTGCTCGACCATGGCATTGTTCCTGTTTACCAACCCGTATTTCACGGTTTTGGTTGGAAAGGCATGAATGTACTTGGCTGGAACATGGCAGCAGAAGAATATGCCCGCTATTGCCGTTACCTGGTGGCCAGGTACGGGGCGAGGCATGCGATCTGGCTGGTCGGTGGCGATGGTTACGGCAAAAACCCCGGTGTTAAGGAAGGGGGTGAGGAAATAGAAAAGTGGGATGCCTATCAGCAACCCACGGGAATCCATTACAACCCATTCGACGACTATTGTCCGGATTACATGCAGGAATCGCAATGCTTCCATGGCAACAAGGCCTATCAGGCTGAGTTGTGGCTTGATTTTCAGTGGTGTCAGACAGGTCATGACGGCAAGCATCTGCCGCACAAAGTCATGCAGATGTACGATAATGAACCCATAAAGGCTGTTGCCAACGGCGAGCCTACCTATGAGGCCATGAATCAGCCGGACCAGGCGGCTGGCTGGTGGCAGGGACATGAAGCCTGGTTACAATTAACATCGGGCGGTACCATGGGTGTGGTTTACGGAGCCGCCGGGTTATGGCAGTGGAAGTTGCATGCCGAGGAATACTGGCCGCCATGGGCCGACGGAAGGGGTATGTCATGGCGGGAGGCCATGGATCTGGAAGGATCGACTTATGTCGGGCTTTTGGGGAAAATCCTCGATGGCTTTGACATCACTGATATAGAGCGCAGGCATGATATGGCTGGCGGGGCCCTCTTTCTGGCAAAACCCGGCAAATTGTACATTGCCTACTTGCCCGAAGGTGGTACCATCACCATTCCTGGCGTGACACAGAATATTTCTTACGCCTGGTTCAATCCGAAAACCGGCAGACGTGAAAACCCACTCATGACACTGGGTGAGACCTTTATTACTCCCACCGACGATCCCTGGGTGATGATCATTGGAGAAAAAAGATATTAAAATTCTACTGTTAGCAAATAAAAACCAA
>Ga0114946_10000849_pt1 | contig 20827 bp, 20 predicted proteins | sample WalLakDeSediment_FD_88676 | JGI IMG/M metagenome (GOLD analysis project Ga0114946, IMG submission 88676) | Lake sediment microbial communities from Walker lake, Nevada to study Microbial Dark Matter (Phase II) - Walker Lake 11/02/13 Deep Sediment | ecosystem: Environmental > Aquatic >...
ACCCATATCCAGGCTAAAGTAAATGAAGACGGATCTTTTTCCGTTACCTTTTACGAACAAAACGACCAGGTCAATAGCAAGAACTTTACCATTGATAATTCTGGCAGGTTGCAGGAGAGCGTTGCTCCGGAAATTGCTGCTGAAGAAGGTACTGTCAGGAAGACGGAGCCTCAGAAAGCCGTTGCCCCGGAAAGCAGCACTCAGAAAAGTGCCGTTCCTGAAGAGAAAAAGGTTATTCGGCAGGATTATTATCCGTCTGATGTATTTACGCAAAAAAAGCTGGTGTTTGCAGGGATTGATTTTTCAAAGACGAAGTTTGTCGGGAGCGCTTTTAATAATACAACTGAGCTCAGGAACAAATCCTTCATTGAATGGAATGATATACTGGTTAATGAGAAAAAGAAATTCAACGTGCAGGGCTTTTTCAGGAAAAATGAGGTTATCTATGATTTTTCGGGGACTTATTCCCGGAATGGCAGAAGGAACACCGGTGATATGATGGCTTATGGCTCTGCTCCGGTTTTCAGGAAATCACAGGTGCAGGAAATTTTGTATGGGGTAAGTGTTAATTCATCGAGCGGTATCGGATTGATCCTGATTGCTGAGTCCTACAACAAGGAAACGGATGAAGCGGCAGTTTGGGTCACGTTATTCGACATTGCCAGTAAAAAACTGTTGATAACCGACCGACTGACAGGCAAGCCAAAAGGCGCGGGCATGCGCAACTTCTGGAGCAATGCGATTTATGATATTCTTATACAGGTGGATAAAAACCGGTACAGGTCCTGGGAAAACACCTATCGGTAATAACCCGGTCATTAAAAAGCCCTGCATTTTAATGTAATGCTATGCAGGTCAGACATTTTACCATACCTATCTTCGTTCCCGAGCTTGGCTGTCCGTTTCAATGCATCTTTTGCAACCAACGGAAGATCACGGACGGAAATAAGATCCCGAATGCAGATGAAACGCGATCATTGATTGACGAATATCTCGCCTTGTATCCCAGGGGGCAGCATCATATTGAGATCGGTTTTTTCGGCGGAAATTTCACAGGGCTGCCGCTGGATGAACAGGAGAGCTACCTGCAGGTCGCTTATTCTTTCCTGGAAAGCGGTAAGGTGCAGGGGATCAGACTTTCCACCCGGCCTGACTATATCTCTGAACAGGGACTCCATCCCTTGAAAAATTACGGTGTAACAACCATTGAGCTCGGCGCGCAATCGATGGACGATGAGGTGTTGATGCAATCCTCCCGTGGACATACAGCCGGGGATGTTGAGATGGCATCTCAGATGATCGTCGCCTATGGCTTCCGGCTGGGATTACAGATGATGGTCGGTTTGCCCGGCGATACAATGGAGAAATCACTGTTCACCGTGCGAAGAATCATAGAACTGGGCGCCAGTGAAACCCGGATCTATCCTGTTCTTGTGATAAAGGGAACCAAACTGGCCGAATGGTATGAACAGGGGAAATACAAGCCATTGTCGCTGGAGGAGGCTGTCCAATGGGTCAAACAACTCCTGCCGCTTTTTGAAGAAGCCGGTGTGGATGTGACCCGTGTCGGGCTGCATGGCGCCACCAGGCTTCTGCACGGGAAAGAATTGCTGGCAGGCCCGTGCCATGACTCGTTCAGGGAGCTCGCCATGACCGAAGTATGGTGGGACAGGCTGAAGGGCTTAGGGCATAGGGCGAAGGGCATAGAGGTTGTTATTGCGGTTCATCCATCACAGTACAACTTTGCCATAGGGTATTACGGGAAGAACAGAAAGCGCTTGCTGAAGCATTTCAGGGAAGTCAGGTTTGGGAAAGATTTGGAGTTGAAGGTAAATGAATTTAAGGTTGATTACTTTTAAGAGTATTCGGGTGTTCGGGTGTTCGGGTGTTCGGGTGTTCAGGTGTTCAAGTGTTAATGTGGCGTGCTGATTATTGTTGATCATAAAATTTCATCCGGAGCGAAGAAAAGACTGTCCCGGTTCGGCGAACTGATGGAGATTCGGACCGAGGGCATAACCTATCCTGCCATTTCAGGGCATCCAGATATTTTCTTCTGCCAGTCGCCGGCACATCTCTTTCTAGCGCCCAATCTTCCGGAAAATTACTTTAAGATCCTGGATGATCATCAGATAAAATACATCAAAGGCGAATTACCTGTAGGCCAAGGATATCCGGCCACATCCAGGTACAATGCAGTGGCAACAGACAAATATCTCATCCATAATTTCCGTCACACCGAACCTGTCATCAGGGACTCCATCCCTTTCTGCAGGGACTCCATCCCTGTTGCCTGTTCGTCAACCTTCGCCCGCCTTCAAGTTGAACAAGGCTATACCCGTTGTAATTTGCTGCCACTGAAAGACGGGCATTTTATCACGAGTGATCCGGGGATTTATAAAGTTTTGCAGGGACTCCGTCCCTATCCGCATTTGCAGGGACTCCATCCCTCTCCGCAGGGACTCCGTCCCTCCCCACAGGGACTCCATCCCGGTTCACAGGGACTCCATCCCTCTCCGCAGGGACTCCATCCCTGTTGCTTGTTAGTCAACCCCCACAAAATAAACCTCGAATGCTTCCCCCATGGATTTTTCGGCGGCTGTTGCGGAGTGTTTGATAACGTGGTATTTATTAACGGAAGCCTTTTGCATCATCCGGATGGCGGGAATATCAGGGAATACCTGGAATCATTAAATTATGAAATCGTTGAACTGGATGAAGGACCGCTGAGGGATGTGGGGAGCATACTGTTTGCTTAGCGGTAAAAATGGGGTATGTGGTATGTGGTATGTATTATGTAGTATGTGTTATTTGCTTAGGAAAACATAGAATTAATACCCTTAGTACATAGCAAATAATACATAACACATACAACATTTCTCGCCTCCGGCAGTCTAACTTTTCCGTAACTTCGCAGCCTTATTAAAAATCTACCTATCATGCTCAGAACCCATACTTGCGGTGAGCTCCGTGTATCAGAAACCGGCAAATCCGTCACCCTCACCGGCTGGGTGCAGCGCTCCCGTGACCTCGGTGGCATGACCTTTATCGACCTGCGCGACCGCTACGGCCTGACGCAGCTTGCCTTCAATATGGATACCAACCCGGAGCTATGCATGCAGGCCCGCAAACTGGGCCGCGAATTTGTGATCGCCGCCACCGGCAAGGTCATCGAACGCATCGCCAAGAACCTGAAGATCCCCACGGGAGAGATAGAGATCATGGTCGACAGGCTCGAAGTGCTGAACGCCTCTAAAGTGCCACCTTTCACCATCGAAGACGAGACCGATGGAGGGGAAGAGATTCGAATGCGTTACCGGTATCTTGATTTAAGGCGAAATCCGCTGTGCCGCAACCTGGAACTGCGCCACCGCATGGCCATCGAAACACGCAATTTCATGGATTCCCAAGGATTCCTGGAGATCGAAACGCCATTTCTCATCAAATCCACCCCGGAAGGGGCCCGCGACTTTGTCGTCCCCTCCCGCGTGCACCATGGCAAGTTCTACGCCCTGCCGCAATCCCCCCAAACCTTCAAACAGATCCTTATGGTGGCCGGCTATGATCGCTATTACCAGATCGTGCGCTGCTTCCGCGACGAGGACCTGCGCTCCGACCGCCAGCCCGAGTTCACCCAGATCGACTGTGAAATGGCTTTCGTTACCCAGGAAGACATTCTTAACACCTTCGAAGGATTGGGCCGTCACCTGTTCAAGGCTATCAAGGGTATCGATCCGGGCAGTTTTCCACGCATGAGCTTCGCCGATGCAATGAAATACTATGGCTCCGACAAGCCCGATATCCGCTTTAAGATGAAATTCGTCGAATTGAATGACCTGCTGAAGAACAAGGGCTTTTCGGTATTTGATTCCGCGGAACTCCTTGTCGGTATTTGTGCGGAAGGCTGTGCAGAGTATTCGAGAAAACAGCTCGATGAACTGACCGAATTTGTCAAAAAGCCACAGATTGGCGCAAAAGGATTGGTCTATATCCAATACAAACCGGATGGCTCAATGAAATCCACAGTGGATAAGTATTACAGCCCGGAGGATTTGCAGAAAGTAACGGAGGCATTCAAAGCAAAGCCGGGCGACCTTATCCTGATCCTTGCCGGAGATAAGCACAAAACCCGCAAGGCGCTCAACGAACTGCGCCTGGAAATGGGCAGCCGGCTTGGTCTGCGCAGCCCAGATGTCTTTAAACCCTTGTGGGTTCTCGATTTCCCGCTGCTGGAATGGGATGAGGAGACGAAACGCTTCTACGCCATGCACCACCCGTTTACATCACCGAAACCGGAAGATATCCCATTGCTGGACACAGATCCCGGAAAGGTCCGCGCCAACGCCTACGACCTGGTGATCAACGGGGTGGAGATCGGGGGAGGATCGGTCCGTATCCATAACAAAGCGTTGCAAAAGAAAATGTTCCAGATCCTTGGCTTCACGGATGAAGAGGCCCAGGCACAGTTCGGCTTCCTGATGAATGCTTTCGAATACGGCGCCCCGCCGCATGGCGGCATCGCCTTCGGTTTCGACCGCTGGGTAGCCCTGTTCGCCGGGGTGGACTCCATCCGCGATGTCATCGCCTTCCCCAAAAACAACGCGGGCCAGGATGTGATGATCGACTCCCCGGCCGCGATCTCCGGTGAACAATTGAAGGAGCTGGGTGTTATGACGGTAGGACGGTAGGACTGTAGGACGGTAGGACTGTAAGACTGTAAGACTTTAGGACTGTAGGACTGTAGGACTGTAGGATGAACTCCGCAGGAGTCCCCCGTCTGTAGATGGGACAGGGGAGGTTTAATGATTAAATTTCATGAGCAAAAAATTCAAAATAAGCATCGCCGGAAAGATTATCATTTTATTAGTGATCTCACTGGTGGCTGTAAGCCAACAAAACCCCTATGAAGACAACATCGCCGATATCATCAAATCAAAAAAAGAAAACCAGCCCGTTATCCTCACCGCTATAGTGACCAAATGGATTGATGAGAGCAGTTTTGTGGTCGATGATCATAGCGGAACGATCAATGTCGTGACATATTCAAATGAAAAACCTGATCTGATAAAGGGAGATGAGATCTCCATTTCGGGAAAAATCACCCTGAACGAAAATGGCGAAAAAGAGATCCTTCTCAGATCATACCGCAAGCTGAAATTCATCAAAAATCCCGCCAACTGCTGCCGGCCGGAGTTGGAGTAAGACTGTAGGACGGTAAGACGGTAAGACGTTAGGACTGTAAGACGGTAGGACTGTAGGACGGTAAGACTGTAAGACTGTAGGACTGTAGGACGGTAAGACTAAAAGAACCCTGGAACCCTGGAACCCTGGAACTCTGGAACCCTGAAACTCTGGAACCCTGGAACAATCACCAGACCCCCATCAACTCCCCGATAATCCTCGGAATATCCGTATTGTCAATGACCCCTGTGAATCGCTCAGCGCCTGTGCCAATTGCGTAAACCGGTACATTCACCGCTGTATGCGAACCTGTTCCCCAGGCAATCCCCGCCTTCTTGTTCATGATCTCGATGGCTTTGGCCATGAAAGGCTCGGAATACCCATATGTCCCTTTTCCAGCTCCGATACCCATGACGGTCGTCATAAAAAGTTCCTTAAGGATAGCCATTTCATTATCATCCAGGAGCGTCCCGTATTTCCTGTTGTGCAGGCCCAGGTCGAATTCCAGCACCCGCAGCATGCGGTTAAAATCTTCTTCCGTGTCGCCCGACTGGTTTACCCTGAAATGGGCTACGATCTTGTTCAGTTCCTCTACTGATGACCGCTGGTACTTCAACAGCTCTACATTGGTTTCGTATTTTGTAGCGGCGTGGCCGAGCGACAAGCCGCCAGTTTCATGGTCTGACGTGACAATGATCAGGGTGTTTTCCGGATATTCCTGGTAAAATGCCAATGCTTTGTCCACCGCTTCACTGAAAGCGATCATCTCACGGACTAAAGAAGCCGCATCGTTGGCATGACATAACCAGTCGATCTTCCCCCCTTCGACCATCATGAAAAAGCCGTCATCTCCGGAAAGCATCTCAATCCCTTTCGCTGTTAAATCGGCCAGTGTCAGGTCGCCGGGGTGGGTGTCGATGGCATAAGGCAGTGATGCCCCACCGGCTGTTCGTGGCGACAAAACCAGTGACTTCCCGCTGCCGGGCTGCAAACCATGAAAACCCTCCGCCGTGTTCACCACCGTGTAGCCTTTCTCAGCCGCAAGGGTGGGCAGGTTCACCTCCTGATCTTTCCAAGTCCCATCGGGGATCAAAAGACCGCCCCCGGCAAAATAATCAAATCCACTGTTTATCAAATCAATACCAATTTCAAAATACATCTCCCGGTCAGGCTGATGGGCGTAAAAAACAGCGGGGGTGGCATGATCGATTGAAACGCTGGTAACGATGCCCACCTTGTAGCCATGTTTTTTTGCTATTTCCGCTATGGTTTCGTAAGGAGTTGTTCCGGCCGGGTCCATAGAGATGCGGTTGATATTGGTTTTGTTGCCTGTGGCCAGCGCCGTGCCGGCCGCAGCTGAACCGGTGATGAGGCGGTTATTGGCATGTGTGGTACTTTGGCCGATATGTGGAAAACCGGAATAATTGAGCGGCTCAAATCCGGTTTTACCCTGCAGCGTCGCCAGGTAAGCCTCCGTGGTGCTGACCTGGGCATGTCCCAGGCCATCGCCGATAAATAAGAAAACATACTTGGCTTTGCCTGGAGAAGTCTCATCCGAAATCCCGGCAAACACATTGATTTGCAACGCAAGGCCCCAGAGAACCAGTATCAGAAGCCTGAAAAAAGTTGTTCTTTTCATTTGTGGGTTGAATTTTCAATAAATCTCGGCAAAATTAATCTATTTCACCAAGCCGCTTGTGAAGTAATAGATAAGTTTGAAAAGGGTTGGAAACCCCAGGGTTGGAAACCCCTAATTTCACCGTAACTTTGCCGGCATGATTATGAAACAATCTTCCAAAGATATTGAGATCATGTCTCCGGTAGGTTCTTTTGAATCCCTGACAGCGGCGATCCAGGGAGGGGCCGGTTCGGTCTATTTCGGGGTGGAGCACCTCAACATGCGCTCCAGGTCGACCATCAATTTCACGGTGGAGGACCTGCATTACATTTCATCTATCTGCAGGCAAAAGGGTATCCGGACATATCTCACACTAAATACTGTTATTTTCGATGAGGAACTGGAAATGATGCGCCGGCTCACTGATGCGGCAATTGAGTCAGGTATCGATGCCATCATCGCTTCCGATCATGCCGTTATCCAGTATGCGAACCAGGCTGGCATGGAGGTGCATATCTCCACCCAGGCGAACATCACCAATATCGAGGCGGTTCGCTATTTTTCCCGCTATGCCGATGTGATGGTAACGGCCCGTGAGCTGGAGCTGCGCCAGGTGAAGGCGATTACGGAAACCATTGAAAGGGAGCAGATAAAGGGCCCTTCAGGCCGGTTGGTAAGGATCGAAGTCTTTGTTCATGGCGCCCTTTGCATGGCCGTTTCCGGTAAATGCTACCTGAGCCTCGATAACATGAACTCCTCTGCCAACCGGGGCGCCTGCCTGCAGCTTTGTCGCCGGCCTTACCGGGTATTCGACCGGGACGGAGAGGTGGAACTGATCATCGATAATGAGTACATCATGTCGCCCAAAGATCTGAAAACCATCGATTTCCTCGATCAGATCCTGGATGCGGGGGTAACGATACTCAAAATAGAAGGCCGCGGCCGGGCACCTGAATATGTAAAAACCGTCACCCGCGTTTACCGCGAAGCAGTCGATGCCATTTGCAACGGAACATTTTCTGAAGAAAAACTCAAAACTCTGAACTCAGAACTCAAAACTGTCTATAACCGTGGCTTCTGGGACGGTTACTATCTTGGGCGAAAACTGGGCGAATGGACCGATCAGCATGGTTCCAGGGCTACCCGGAAAAAAATCTACGTGGGGAAGATCCTGAATTATTACGCCAAAGCCGGTGTTGCGGAAATCAAAGTAGAGGCCCATCCCATTGCCGTTGGTGATGATATCCTCATCCTGGGGCCCACCACAGGGGTTGTGGAAGATAAGGTGAACGAGATATGGAAAGATGACCAAAAGGTTGATTCCGCCGGACAGGGCGACCTGATCACCATACCGCTGGGGACCTTTCTCCGGTTATCGGATAAATTGTACAAACTGGTTTGGGATGGAGTCCCTGTTTAACTTACATACCCATTGCCATTACTGCGATGGCATAGATGAGCCGGAAGCCTATATAAAGGCTGCCCTGGAGGCGGGTTTCCATACCCTCGGATTTTCCAGCCACGCTCCGGTGCCTTTTAAAAACAATTTCGCCATACAGGACCGGGACTTCCTTCAGGCCTATGCGCACGAGATCAGGGAACTGAAAAAAAAGTACCGCCACAGGATCAACATATTCCTGGGCCTGGAACTTGATTATATCAGCGGAATCTCAGGGGATTTTGAAAAATACAGGCAGGAATTTTCCCTGGATTATACCATCGGTTCCGTTCACCTGGTCAGAAATCATCAGCATCATGACCTATGGTTTATTGATGGCCCTAAATTGGAGTCGTTCGACAACGGACTGAGTGAGATTTTCGGGGGAGATATCAGAAAAGCTGTCACAGCCTATTACGCGCAGGTCGATGAGATGCTGATCCGGGAAAAGCCGGATATTCTGGGGCATTTCGATAAGGTCAAGATGCACAACCGAAACCGGTATTTCAGGGAGGATGAAAGGTGGTACCGCAGCCGGGTAATTGAGACGCTGGAAGTCATACGGCATACGGGAGTGATTGTCGAGATAAATACCCGGGGGATATACAAAAAACGGTCGCAAGACCTGTATCCCGGACAGTGGGTACTGGAAGAAATGTTGAAAATGAAAATACCCATTACCCTGAGTGCTGATGCGCATCACCCGTCAGAAATCAACGGATATTATCCGGAAACAATGGAAATTCTTAAGAAGGTAGGTTTCAGATCATTGATGTGTTTAACACCTCAGGGCTGGTCGGAAAAGGTCATTTTATAATGCCCGATATTCGCTTCGTAAAAAATCTTCCCCTCCTTTACAAATCCGTATTTCTCATAGAATGGCACGGCAGTAAGCTGGGAATGGAGATATATTTTCTTATTTAATGGGAAGATATCTTTCAGGATTTCTTTCAGCAGGTCGGCGCCAAACCCCATGTTCCGGTATTCTTTCAGTGTGGCAAACCTTTCCAGTTTGATCCCCTTTTCCGTTTCCCTCCAGCGGGCGGTAGCCACCGGCTTTTCGTCGAGGAGGAGCAGGTAATGACGGGCTTCCTCTTCATGCTCGTATTCGATGGCCGGATCGACGTTCTGGCCCTTTACGAACACTTCATGCCGGATGGCGAGCGCCATTTCGGCAAATTGCGGTTCCTGGTAATTCCGGAACCGGACAATACGTGTATTTATTTCGGATCGTAAGCCCATTTCACCCAGATGGCTCCCCAGGTAAATCCACCGCCAAAGGCAGAAAGGATCAGGTTATCGCCTTTTTTGAGCTGTTTTTCCCATTCCCAGATGCACAGCGGGATGGTAGCGGAGGTGGTGTTACCGTATCTTTCGATATTGATCATGACTTTCTCTTTCTGCAGGCCCATCCTTTTGGCGGTGGCATCGATAATACGCAGGTTGGCCTGGTGGGGGACGAGGTAGGCGATATCATCGGCTGTCAGGTTGTTTCTTTTCATGATTTCCACGGAGACATCGGCCATGCCCACCACGGCGAATTTAAAGACCGCCTGCCCTTCCTGGTAAATATAATGTTCCCTGAAATCGATTGTCTCCTGTGATGCCGGCTTGACGGCCCCGCCTCCTTTTTGGTACAGGTAAACCCGGCCCGAGCCGTCGGTTTTCATGATGGAGTCCATCACTCCGACTTCTTCAGTAGTCGGCTCCAGCATGATGGCGCCGGCGCCGTCGCCAAAGAGCACGCACGTGGCCCTGTCGGTGTAATCCGCCATCATCGACATCTTTTCCGCACCAACGATGATGACTTTTTTATATTGACCCGACTCGATGAATTTTCTTCCTGTTTCCAGGGCGAAGATAAATCCGGAACAGGCGGCATTGATATCAAAGCTCCAGGCATTTTTCAACCCGCACTTGTCGCTGATCACATTGGCAGTGGCCGGGAATGCATAATCGGGGGTGACGGTAGCGCAGATGAGCAGGTCGACCTCTTCGGGCTTTGTGCCGGTTTTCTCCAACAGTCCCGATACGGCCGGGGCGCCGATATCGGAGGTCCCTTTGCCCGGCTCCCGCATGATCCGCCTCTCCCTGATGCCCGTCCGGGTCATGATCCACTCGTCGTTGGTATCGACGATCTGCTCCAGCTCTTCGTTTGTCAACACAAAATCCGGCACCCAGCAATGAATCCCGGTAATGGCGGCCCTGATCTTTTGCATGTTGCGATTATTCTTTTTGATTGAGAGAATGCTTTATTAAAGCCTGCTGAATCTTTTTGGAAAGTTCTGCTTCATAAACATCCTTGGAAAGGATAATCATGTTCTTTATAGCGGTATTGTTGGAGATGCCGTGCCCGACGATCACGGAAGCATTGATCCCGAGCAACGGGGTGCCGCCGTAATTTTCATAGTTCATACGGTCAATGTATTCGTCATGGAGCCCTCGCTTTACCAGCATCCGGTAAACCGATTCCATCAGCTTTAGCACCACGTTGCCGGTAAACCCGTCGCAAACGATCACATCGGCCTTATCTTTCAAAACATCACGGCCTTCAATATTTCCAATAAAATTGAAGTCTTTCGTGTCTTTCATCAACTGGTAAGACGACTGGCACAAAAGGCTCCCTTTTTCTTCTTCGTGGCCCAGGTTGAGCAGGGCCACGCGGGGATTTTCAATCTTGTAGATGTAATGGGCGTAAATAGAACCCAGGATACCGAACTGGTACATCACATCGGGTTTGGGATCGGGAATGGTGCCCACGTCGAGTAAAATACCAAGAGAACCGTTTTCTTTGGGTATTATCACCGAGGTACAGGGCCGGATGATCCCCTGGATGGTATTGACACTGTAAATAGAACCGACTACCATGGCGCCGCTGTTACCGGCACTGGCAAAAGCGTCGATCTTTCCATGTTTGAGCAGGTGAAACCCGATGGCTATACCTGATTTGGGTTTTTGCATGATAGCGCGGGTCGGATGCTCGCTCATACCAATCACCTCAGGGGCATCTACGATATCGAATTGATCCGGGTTGCAGCCGAGCTTCTTCATGGTGTCCATGATCACCTGCTGCGGGCCGATCATCACGATCCGGTCATTGGGGGATATCTCGGTCAGGGCTTTGCATGCACCTGATATGGTGGAATCTGGGGCAAAATCCCCTCCCATAATATCCAGTCCTATTTTCATATTTGCAAAGTTAATGGGAAATTATTTATTCCCCGGTTTTGCTCATCACCAGCTTACCTTTGTAATAAAGGTCGCCATCGACATAATAAGCGCGGTGATAAACATGAATAGCCCCGGTTGCCGGGCATTTGGCCAGTGTGGGCTTTTCAATCTTGTAATGGGTCCTTCTCTTGTCCCTTCTGGTTTTCGAGTGTTTACGCTTTGGATGTGGCATATCGTTATAAAATTAATTTTCCTGGTTCGTATTATCTTTTAACTGTTTGAGCTTCTCCCACCGGGGGTCGGCCTGCGGCTCCTTATCTTCGCTGATGAAACGGGTGATCTCCGGGTCGCAGAGACTGTCCCCGGCTGTATTCTCGCCGTGTACCCTTTTCATGGGGAGCAGCAAATGGATGTATTCGTAGAAAAACTGGCTCAGATCGATTTCGTGTTCCTTTTCATGGACCATCAGCACCTCTTCCGACACCTCCTGGTGTTCGCTGCCGAACTTGACGATCAGCCGGGTTTCTCCGTACAGCGGCTGCTGGTAGTCCTGACCGCAACGGTCGCAGGCTATGGTTACCAGTCCGGTAAAATGGAATTGGAAGATGAGCATCCGCTCCTGCCTTTCCAACCGGCAAACTACCTGTACCCTCCCTTCGCCGATCTCCGAATATTCGAAATTCTCAAAGAACGTATCGTCAATGTCGAAGGCAAAATCATAGTTTCCTGCCTTTAATCCGCTTAATGGGATCACAAATTGTCGCATGTAATCCAACACATTCCCTCCAAAAAAATTGGGGGGCAAAATTAGCGATTAATATTCTGACAGACAAATCTTTTTTTATTCCCTCTCATAAACAAGGATTTGCGGATCAGACATAAACAAGAAAAGCAGCCCCCAGTCAGGTGTGGCTGCTTTTGCTATGATAATCGCTGGATGATCTAAAACACTCTGCGGAATCGTATGACGATGAAGGTGATCATCAGCACCAATCCGATATAGAGCGCCCAATTTGAAATGGGAACATCAGGAGGCACAATGATAATTTGATCTTCGCATGCATCAAATACATAACGTTTGGAATTCAAATAGCTCACACAGTCATTTTCTCCGAAAGGACCGTCATAACAAGTGCCGGGTTTATCAAAACGGCCTACCAGTGCATAATCGATCCCATTGCCTTTATTAACCCCAACGGTTGCAGGAGATCCTCCAAAACCGTTAGATCCGCCTGAGGCATCTCCTGTGGTCCATGTCATTTCCTCATAGGCAAAGGCAACATTGTTACCTATGCCAATTAATGGATCATACCCATCAGTAATGATTACCTGGAAGGTGTTGAGTTTATCTACATGATACGAAAAATAACCGACATGGTCCCAAATTACCGTTAACCGTCCCGGTTCAAGCTTATGCCAGACCAAACCGGTGCCCGTCTGCCCCTGTGCCCTGGTATCCACATCGCCCCAGAATGGCGCTATCATGATATAAGCACTCGAAGGAAATCCTACCGGGGAATAAGTAGAGTAAGCGGAGCCAAAAGACAGGTTCCCATTGTTGTTAATGTAAATCTGTGTGTAATTGGTCCCATAAAAGCAAAAAGTAAAACCAAGATTTATCGGGCCAAATGATCCATCGTCATTAGGCGACATAGTTTGCGTAAATGAGCCATCCAGCGGGATAAAGAATCCGCTGCTGCGGCCGGCGTCGAATTCCTGAATTTCGGGAATGACGGAAGGAACGATGTTCTCTTCAACAGGTTGGGGAATCAATCCGTTGGCTTTCATTTCAGCATAGCCCGGATCGTTTGGATTTACCTGTGCCTGAATGATCAATGGCACAATAATAAAAAGCAATAATAGTTTTTTCATAATATTTATGTTTTTTTGCAAATATATGACCTCGGTTCAGCAAAGTCAAGAATTTGTGGGGTAAACATGTACGAATAAACGTTATTCGTACATCTTTTTGTTACAAAGTATCATAAAAAAAAGAAATATCCGGCATTATTTGTCATACCAATACTATAATATTGGCAGAAGATCATCACGTAATTATATTGGGAAGAATATTGTTAAATAATTAACAAAAACATAATTTTGCAGGCCTGAATATGCTAACGAAAAAACTGTACTATGTTCAATAGGATGATTGCTGCCATACTGCCATACATGCCCAAGAGCTTCGTGTGGATATTTTCAAGAAGATATATTGCCGGGAAGAAGATCGAAGATGCCATTCGCGCTTCCCGAGAATTGAATGAAGAAGGGATCATGGTGACGGTCGACTTGCTCGGGGAGTTCATCACCAGGCTGGATGAAGCCGAAAACAATAAAAATGAATACCTGGAGATCATCGACACCTTCGTCCGGGAAAAGATCGACGGTAATTTCTCACTGAAGCCGACCATGTTCGGGTTGCTGATCGATAAAGATATCTGCTACCGGAATATCCGGGAGATTGTCGCCAAAGCCGCGTCTTACGACAATTTCATCCGGATCGACATGGAAGACTCGCAATGCGTCGACCTGGAGATAGAACTTTACCGGAAGCTGAAGGCTGAATTCCCGAAGCATGTCGGACTTGTGGTGCAGGCTTATCTGAAAAGGACGCTGAAAGACCTGGAGGGCCTGATGGACCTGCACACACCGGACAACCCGCTCAATTACAGGCTTTGCAAGGGCATTTACGTGGAGCCGGCTGAAATCGCCTTTAAGAAATACGAGGAGATCAACCGGCATTTTCTCGAAGACCTTGAGTACATGTTCCAACAGGGCATTTACCCGGGGATTGCCACGCACGACAAACCCTTGGTGGAAGGCGCCTACCGGTTGATTGAGAAATACCAGGTCCCGAAAGACGGGTATGAGTTCCAGATGCTTTACGGCGTTACCCCCGAACTAAGGCGGTCCATCATCGAAAAAGGTCACCGCATGCGGGTGTACGTTCCCTTCGGCGAGCAGTGGTTTGCCTACAGCACCCGCCGCCTCAAGGAAAATCCCCGCATGGCGATGCTGATCATCAAGGCGCTGTTCTTCAGAGGGTGAAACTTTGGAACAAAAAACCTATCTTTGCCCAAACTTTTTAAATCCCGCATGGAGAAGAAAAATATCGGAAAGATTGTCCAGATCATCGGCCCGGTGGTCGATGTCGCTTTCGAAGATGAAACCCAGTTACCCAATATTTACGATGCGCTGGAAGTTGTCAACGACAAGGGAGAGGTGATCGTCCTGGAATGTCAGCAGGATATTGGGGAAAACACGATCCGCACGGTTGCCATGGATTCGACCGATGGTTTGCGTCGCGGCAAGGAGGTGATAGGATACGGTCAGCCTATTTCCATGCCGGCGACGGAAGAGGTCCGCGGGCGCCTTTTCAACGTGATTGGCAAGCCCATCGACGGCCTTGGAGAGGTATCGCGTGAAAAATTATATCCCATTCACAGGGATCCGCCTTTGTTCGAAAACCTGACAACGCGCCAGGAGGTGCTGTATACCGGCATCAAGGTGATCGATCTGATCGAGCCCTATTCGAAGGGCGGCAAGATCGGACTGTTCGGCGGCGCCGGCGTGGGCAAGACGGTCATCATCATGGAGCTCATCAACAACATCGCCAAGGTATACGCGGGGATGTCAGTTTTTGGCGGTGTTGGAGAACGGACCCGTGAAGGGAATGATCTGCTGCGCGAAATGATCGAATCGGGTGTTATCCAGTATGGGGAAGAATTTATCAAGGATATGGAGAAGGGGGGATGGGACCTGACGAAGGTGGACCGGGAGAAGCTGAAGGATTCGAACATCACATTGGTTTTCGGACAGATGAACGAACCGCCGGGGGCCCGCGCACGGGTTGCCCTTTCCGGCTTGACGCTGGCTGAATATTTCCGTGACGGGGATGAAAAATCGGGCGGCAAGGATATCCTTTTCTTCATCGACAATATTTTCCGCTTCACCCAGGCCGGTTCGGAAGTATCGGCCTTGTTGGGCCGCATGCCGTCGGCGGTAGGCTACCAGCCGACACTGGCTTCCGAAATGGGCCTCATGCAGGAACGCATCACCTCTACCAAACGCGGCTCCATCACCTCGGTGCAGGCAGTCTACGTCCCCGCCGACGACCTCACCGACCCGGCACCGGCCACTACCTTCGCCCATCTCGACGCCACCACGGTTCTGAACCGCAAGATCTTCGAGATCGGGATCTATCCCGCCGTCGATCCGCTCGATTCAACCTCGCGCATCCTGACCCCCGAAATCGTCGGGGAAGAGCATTACAATACCGCCCAGCAAGTGAAGCAAATCCTGCAACGCTACAAAGAGCTCCAGGATATAATCGCTATCCTGGGAATGGACGAACTTTCTGACGAAGACAAACTCGTGGTGAGCCGTGCCAGGCGAGTGCAGCGCTTCCTGTCACAACCCTTCCACGTTGCCGAACAGTTCACCGGGATACCCGGAACCATTGTGCCTATCGAAGATACGATCAAAGGTTTCAGGATGATCCTCGACGGAGAAGTCGACGAATACCCCGAAGCTGCCTTCAACCTCATCGGCACCATCGAAGAAGCAATAGAGAAAGGGAAGAAGATTTTGGAGGAGAACCAGTAGGCGGTCGGCGGTCAGCGGTCGGCGGTCAGCGGTCCCGAAACTCAAAACTCAAAACTCAAAACTCAAAACTCAAAACTCAAAACTCAAAACTCAAAACTCAGAACTCAAAACTCAGAACTCTAAAACATGACCCTCGAAATCATCACCCCAGACCAAACTTTGTATACCGGCAAGGTGACCATGGTGCAAATGCCGGGTGTTGAAGGCTTGTTCGCGGTCCTGCAAAATCATGCCCCGTTGATTGCCATGCTTCACAAAGGAAGGGTAAAGTTTCGGGACGAAAAGGACCAACTGCAGTATATCGGGATAAATGGGGGAATTGTTGAGGTACTGAACAACCGCATACTCATACTTTCGGAATAAATCCTCTTTCACAATAATTTCAGCGCTTTTCTTTCCGTTTCCATCTTATTTGTTACCTTTGTGAAAAATTTCACAATAAAAAAATTATTATGAAAATATCTCATATTGAGCACATTGGCATAGCTGTGAAAAACCTTGAAGAGGCTATTCCCTTTTACGAGGAGGTTCTCGGGCTGAAATGTTATGCCATCGAGGAGGTGAAGGACCAGAAAGTGAAGACGGCATTTTTTAAAGTGGGGCAGACCAAGATCGAGTTACTGGAATCGACCGATCCGGAGGGACCTATCGGGAAGTTCATTACCAACAGGGGAGAAGGGGTGCATCACCTGGCTTTTGCTGTAGAAAATCTGGAAGAATGCCTTCAGGAGACGGAGGCAAAAGGGATCCGCCTGATCGACCGGCAGCCGCGCAAAGGAGCGGAGGGATTGCACATTGCCTTTCTGCATCCCAAATCGACCCTGGGAGTGTTGACGGAGTTCTGCGAGGATAAAAACAAATAGCATCATGGTAAAAGAGCGATTTATACACGACCGCCACCGGGAGATCAGCGAGTTGCTCGACAACCGTGTGAAAGCCAGGATGGGCGGAGGAGAGGTTCGTATCGAAGCACAGCATGCCAAGGGTAAACTGACGGCCCGGGAACGGATCGATATTTTGCTGGATGAAGGCAGTTTCGAGGAATTCGACATGTTTGTGACCCACCGTACCCATGATTTCGGGCTGGAGAATCAGAAAATCCTCTCCGATGGGGTTGTGACCGGCCATGGCACGATCGACGGCAGGGTGGTGTATGTTTTTTCGCAGGATTTCACCGTCTTTGGCGGATCGTTGTCGGAGACCTTTGCGCAGAAGATCTGCAAGGTGATGGATCAGGCGTTGAAGGTAGGCGCGCCGGTGATCGGCATCAACGACAGCGGCGGGGCGCGCATCCAGGAAGGGGTGCGGAGCCTGGCGGGCTATGCAGAGATATTCGAACGGAATATCCTGGCCTCTGGCGTCGTACCGCAGATATCGGCCATCTTCGGGCCCTGCGCCGGCGGCGCCGTCTATTCCCCGGCCCTGACCGACTTCATCGTGATGAGCGAAAAGACAAGCTATATGTTCGTCACCGGTCCGAAAGTCACACGGACAGTTACCGGTGAAGATGTCACGGAAGAGGAACTGGGAGGCCCCGATGTACATGCCACTAAATCAGGGGTGACCCATTTTGTGGCAGAAAATGAGGAGGAAGGCCTTTTGCTGATCCGCAAGCTGCTCAGTTATCTCCCCCAGAACAATCTGGAAGACCCGCCGGTGATCGAATGTTCGGACCCGATCTACCGAAAGGAAGATATTCTCAATGAGATCATCCCCGAAGACCCGAACAAGCCCTATGACGTGAAAACGGTCATCTATGGCATACTTGACGAAGGGGAGTTCCTTGAAATCCACCAGGATTTTGCGCGTAATATTGTTGTCGGTTTCGGCCGCATGAACGGCATGACAGTCGGGATCGTGGCCAACCAGCCTATCTTTATGGCCGGGGTGCTCGATATCGACGCTTCGCGGAAGGCAGCACGCTTTGTCCGGTTTTGCGATGCGTTCAACATCCCCATTCTGACTTTGGTGGACGTCCCCGGTTTCCTGCCGGGCACCGTGCAGGAATACGGCGGGATCATCATCCACGGGGCCAAGCTGATGTATGCCTATGGCGAGGCAACCGTCCCCAAGATCACCGTAACATTAAGGAAATCCTATGGCGGCGCCCACTGTGTGATGAGCTCCAAACAGCTCCGCGGGGATATCAACTACGCCTGGCCTTCCGCAGAAATCGCCGTGATGGGCCCCGCCGGCGCCATCGAAATCCTCGAAGGGAAAACCTTGCGGACGATCACCAATGCGGAGGAACGGGCCGATTTTATCATGCAAAAGGAAAAAGAATACCGGGAAAAATTCGCCAATCCATACGAAGCGGCGAGATACGGTTATATTGACGAGATCATTGAGCCCCGCAATACCCGCTTCCGGGTGATCCGCGCCCTGCAAACCCTTGTTTCGAAAAAGGACCTCACTCCCCCGAAGAAACACGGCAATATCCCATTATAACCGGCTGAGCCATGCAAATCGACTGGAACCTTATACTGCAGGATGGGCTGATCATCACGATCGTCGGTTACGTCATCGTTTTCCTGGCGCTGGTAACCCTTTACTTTGTCTTCACTTACCTGGCGCGGGCCATGGCATGGTATATCCGGAAGAGGCTCGAAAGGCAGGGAAAGCCGCTTAAAAGCCATGAAGACGATCTGATGATCCCCGGTGACGTGGGCGCTGCCATTGCCATGGCGCTGTTCCTCTACCACGAATTACACGATGAGGAAAGCAATGTGTTGACAATCAAAAGAATATCAAAATCATATTCCCCCTGGAGCAGTAAGATCTATTCGATGCGGGGAGGTTGGAAATAGGGTTTCATTATAAAACCGGTCAACAATGAAAACATTCAAATTCACTATTAAAGGATACGATTACGAGGTGGAAGTCAAAAACATGGAGAACAATGTCGCGGAGGTTGAGGTGAACGGGACGGTTTACCAGGTAGAACTGCAGCGCGATGTGAGGGCCGTCAAGACGCCTGTGATCGTTCGCGGCGACCAGGTGGCCCCGCGCAGCGCCCATAAGTTCAAGAAAAAGATCGGGACCGCCTTTGAAGTGAAGGCTCCGCTGCCTGGAAACATCATGCAGGTTTTTGTGAAGGAAGGCGATGAGGTGAAAAAAGGCGACAAGCTATTGATGTACGAAGCGATGAAGATGGAGAACACGTTGACTGCGGAGAAGGAGGGGACTGTGAAAAAGATACGCGTAACGCCCGGCAGCAGTGTTTTACAAGGTGACATACTGATGGAAATAGGTTGACACGATGACCCGGAACAGAGCGCTCACGTTTTTTGGGATACTGGCCCTGGTGGCCCTCCTGCAGATGGCATTCTCATTTGCAGATGATACGATTTCCATATTTAATAAGGTTGATCAGCAGCAGGAAGAGACCATCGCGCAGATCCTGGAAGAAGACAGGGACAAGGCGCTGGAAGGAATCCGTAAATTCCTGTCCTTTACCGGTTTTGCCAATGCCACACCTGGTCACCTGGGAATGATCATCGTTGGGCTGGTATTTATTTTCCTGGCCATCCGCTATGAATATGAGCCTTTGCTGTTGATCCCCATCGGAACCGGGATCATCATCGGGAACATCCCCTTTTTCCAGGCAGAGGGACTGAACCTGCAACTGGGCATCTACCAGGATGGCAGCGTATTGAACATTTTATACCAGGGAGTGACACGGGGACTTTACCCGCCCTTGATATTCCTGGGGATCGGGGCGATGACCGATTTTTCCTCCCTGATCTCCAATCCCAGGCTAATGCTATTGGGAGCGGCGGCCCAGATGGGCATATTCATCACCTTCCTGGGGGCGCTGATACTGGGTTTCAACCTGCCCGAAGCGGGATCCATAGGGATCATTGGCGGAGCGGACGGCCCTACGGCCATCTTCCTTTCCTCTAAACTGGCCAACGGCGGCATTGTCAATGGCATTCAAACCATGAACCTGATAGGCCCCATTGCCATTGCAGCCTATTCTTACATGGCGCTGGTGCCAGTCATCCAGCCGCCCATCATGCGGCTGCTGACCAACCCCCGGGAACGGCAGATCAGAATGAAACCGCCCCGGGCCGTTTCGAGATTTGAAAAGATCATGTTCCCGATCGTCGGGCTGATCCTCACCGCGTTCATCTCCCCCGGGGCCCTGCCCCTGTTAGGAATGCTGTTCTTCGGGAATATCCTGAAAGAAAGCGGCGTCACGCGCCGGCTGGCCGATACGGCAAAGACCTCCCTGATCGATATCGTGACCATTGTCCTGGGACTGACCGTCGGCGCCTCCACCCAGGCCGACGTCTTCATTACCTCACAGTCGCTGCTGATCTTTGTCCTCGGAGCTGTTTCGTTCATGATCGCCACCGCCAGCGGGGTTATCTTCGCCAAGGTGATGAACCTCTTCCTGCCACTCCCCAACAAGATCAATCCCCTGGTCGGGGCAGCCGGCGTTTCTGCCGTGCCCGACAGCGCACGCGTGGTGCAAATGGAGGGCCTGAAGGCAGACCCGTCGAATCATCTGCTCATGCACGCCATGGCGCCCAATGTGTCAGGTGTGATCGGCTCGGCAGTGGCGGCAGGGATATTGATGAGCTTCTTACTTTAAGGTTTAAGGTTTAAGGTTTTAGGTTTAAGTGGGGGTTATTTTTTGTAATTTTGCCGGTAAATCTATTAAAAATGAAAACCTTTATTAAGTTGCTGGTAGTGATGGCTGTGCCGGTGATCCTTTTCTTTTCGGCATGTAATGATGACAATGGGGTGAATATCTTCACCCTGGAAGATGACATGGCATTCGGGTTACAAATGAAAGAGATGATACAGAGCGA
>Ga0114946_10000850_pt1 | contig 20813 bp, 22 predicted proteins | sample WalLakDeSediment_FD_88676 | JGI IMG/M metagenome (GOLD analysis project Ga0114946, IMG submission 88676) | Lake sediment microbial communities from Walker lake, Nevada to study Microbial Dark Matter (Phase II) - Walker Lake 11/02/13 Deep Sediment | ecosystem: Environmental > Aquatic >...
CTACATGTTCTGTTTGACCCGAACCCTCGGTATCAATGTGTACCGTAGACTCGGAGCTATCTACATGTTCTGTTTGACCCGAACCCTCGGTATCAATGTGTACCGTAGACTCGGAGCTACCTACATGTTCTGTTTGACCCGAACCCTCGGTATCAATGTGTACCGTAGACTCGGAGCTACCTACATGTTCTGTTTGACCCGAACCCTCGGTATCAATGTGTACCGTAGACTCGGAGCTATCTACCGAGCTCTTAGAGCCCGTGCCATCAGGGTCAACCCAAATTGTGGATTCCGAGCCGCCTTCGTAATCCGCTATAACCTCGCCGCTGCCTTCGGTGTCGACATGTACTGTAGACTCTGAGCTACCTATGGACTCACGAGTGCCTTGACCCTCGGACTCTACAATTACAGTGCTATCTGCGCTGCCTACCCGGCTTGATAGTCCCTGACCATCTGAGTCTATATGTACTGTAGACTCGGAGCCGTCTTGTGCAGCTTTGTGACCCAAACCCTCGGCATCAACATGTACCGTAGACTCAGAGCTTCCCGCAGACTCTCGTGTCCCTGAACCCTCAGTACCAACATGTACCGTAGACTCGGAGGAACCCTGGACTTGCCTAGTGCCCGAACCCTCAGTATCGATGTGCACTGTAGACTCAGCTGAGCCCTGGGACTGCTTTGCACCAGACCCTTCGGCATCAACATGTACCGTAGACTCAGAGCTTCCTACCGATTCGCGTGTGCCCAAGCCCTCAGTATCGATATGTACCGTGGACTCGGAGCTTCCTACAGACTCCCGTGCTCCCGAGCCCTCAGTGTCGATATGTACTGTAGCATCGGTGCCATGCTGCCCTGTTTTGGCACCCAGACCTTCGGTATCGATGTGTACCGTCGACTCAGAACCACCGCTGATATCCTCAACAACTTCGCCAGAGCCCTCCGGTTGGACAACTACGGTGCTATCCGCAGAACCAAGCCCCTGTTTAGCCCCCGAGCCCTCGGAGTCGATGTGCACTGTGGAATCCGCAGAGCCTTGGGACTGCCTGGTGCCCGAACCCTCGGGGTCGACTAGAACAGAAGCATCACTACCAGAGGAGTGCCCCGCTTGCCCCGCGCCCTCGGGGTCAACATGTACTGTGGAATCAGAGGAACCCTGAGCCTGTCTGGCACCGGAGCCTTCGGGGTCAACATGTACCGTGGAATCGGAGGAACCCTGAGCCTGCTTAGCACCGGAACCCTCGGGGTCTATGTGTACCGTGGAATCGGCAGAGCCTACGCGACTTGATAATCCTTGACCTTCCGGGTCTATATGGACTGTAGCATCAGCAGGCGGAGCTCGGGCTTCCTTGAGCCCCAAGCCTTCAGCAAATACGTGTATTATAGCCTCAGAACCGCCCGAAAACTCATAGACTACTTGTCCCTGGCCCTCAGTGGATATCTGTACCGTAGCATCCGAACCGCCAGCCGCAGCCTTGGCTCCGGCACCTTCGGGAGATACGTGTACATTGGTCTCAGAGCTACCTTGTGCAACTTTGTTCCCCGAACCCTCTGGTGCAACATGAACGGCGGCCTCCGAACCGCCCTCCACTTCACCAGATTCATACTTTACAGAGTCCTCGTTGGACCAGCCAGACCAAATCTCCGCGACTCTATCGCGTGCTCTGAAGTAGTATGTTACATCGTTGGTGAATGGCCCCGTGTCGTCGTATGTTTCTGCTGGGTAAGGCAAACTGGCTAGGTGTTCATATTCACCTGTGCCAACCTTGCGTTCAATCTCCGTGACATTCAGCACCGAATCCGGAGCGATTGTTACTGTAGCCTCTGAACCGCCCTCAGTGCTGCTTTTATGTCCGGCACCCTCTGGTGCCACTGTAACACTGGCATCAGAGCCCCCATCGGGTGTAATGGAATACTCTAGCTCAATGGCACCCGGTGCGCCTGCGCCGCCTGCGTTGTTCCCGCCGCCCGAACGCCTAGCACCGCCACCGCCACCGCCGTAGTTTAGGCCAACACCGCCTGCCCCGTTGGTGCTACGGCCTGCGCCGCCGTTGCCGCTATGTTCGCCGTTGCCCGTACCGCCGCCAGGTGCTGCGCCTGCGCCACCGACTCCATCTTCACCAGCAGCACCTCCACCGCCTCCAGAGGTGGTGCCTGCACCATCCCCGCCCTTGCCACCGTTGTACTTGGTGTCGCCAACACCGCCCGTACCGCCAGCCCCACCCAGAGCTGTGCCGCCTGGAGAGCCACCTTTGGCTAGAGCATCGGATGTACTCTTGAACCAGGTGTCACCGCCAGCGGAAGCAGCAGCCCCGCCCGAACCAATCTGGTAACTAACGCTGCTGCCCGATACAGCCAGGTCAATGACTTCCGACCACTCACCGCCGCCACCGCCGCCGCAGTATTGGCTGTTGCCAGTAGTAGAGCCGCCGCCTGCGCCACCGCCGATGAGCCGTGCCGTGACTTTGCTGACATTAGCAGGGACAGACCAGCTAGAGCCGCTGGTTAGCAGGACCTTTGTTGGTGCCATAGCTCTGCCCCCTTACCTGGTCATAGTCAAACGGATGATTGCGCCGACTTGGGCGGCTGAGAGGGTTGGGGTGGGTGGTCCCTCATCAGAGGGAACAAATAGAGCACTAACTCCCATAACGGTGCTGCCGTGGAACCTTGACCAAACAACACCCCCATCGACTTCGACATACTTGTAGTGGGTAGTCGAATCGACATTGGCTGCTCCAAAGTAAAGGTATTCTTTGGAGACCTTAACGGCCATGCCTTGTGCGGCGTGTACCGCAGACCAAATCGGAGTACCATCAGTGTCGAGCTTGCGGACATTAAAATTGCCAACACTTGTTGGATACCCACAGATGTACATGTATCCATCTCTAACATCAGGTTTGCCCATAGGTGATGCTCCGTGGTCCTTGGACCATAATGGGTCACCGTCTGCATCGAGTTTGCGGTGGGTTACGCTGCTAACGCGTACACCATCAATGTATGCATGACCATCTTCGACTGCTACTCCGAGGATGTTGTGCCCGTGGTCTTTGCTCCATATTGGGTCACCGTCTACGTCAAGTTTGCGGTGGCTTATACTGTCTTGCCTAAAGCAGGCCAGATACATGTGGCTATCTTCGACTGCCACACCCCTAACGCCGTCACCGTGGTCTTTGCTCCATATTGGGTCGCCGTCTTTATCCAGCTTGCGGTGAGTATAATACGGGTCGCTTCCTGCACGCATACCGCCAATGTAGACATATTCATCCTCAACTGCAAGACCCATAACGGTGTTGCCGTGGTCCTTTGACCAGACTATGGTTCCCTCAGAGTCAAGTTTACGATGAGAGACGCTGCTGGCACGTTCTCCCCAGATGTAGACGTTATCGACCTGAGCATCGATACCATACAAAGTGGCACCGTGGTTCTTAGACCAAATAGGGTCGCCATCTTCTTCGAGCATCCGATGTGTTATGCCGCTGGCCGCTATACCAGCTATGTAGGAATAGTGTCGTCCCGATTCAGGTATGGTCTCGACTGAGACTCCCCACACAGTGGCTTCGTGGTCCTTGGACCAAATAGGGTCGCCGTCTACACCAAGTTTGCGGTGGGAATAGTATGGGTCACTTCCTGCACGGTCACCACCGATGTATGCGTGACCGTAGTCGACTGCGATAGTGTATACAACAATCCCGTGGTCCTTAGACCATATTGGGTCGCCGTCTACGTCAAGTTTGCGGTGGGTTAGGTTGCTTATACGTGAGCCACCGATGTAGGCGCGACCATATTCTACCGTGATAGTGCGCACACTTGCCCCGTGGTCCTTGGACCAAATAGGGTCACCGTCTACGTCAAGTTTGTGGTGGGTTAGGTCGCTTTCGCGGTCGCTGCCAATGTATGCGTAGCCATCTTCGACTGCGATGCCGTTTACGTAGTCCCCGTAGTCCTTGGACCATATTGGGTCGCCGTCTACGTCAAGTTTGCGGACGCTTACGCTGCTGGTACGCCGACCACTGATGTATGCATGACCATCTTCAACCGCGATGCCGTATACAGTGGACCCGTGGGCCTTAGTCCATATTGGGTCACCGTCTACGTCAAGTTTGCGGTGGCTTGCGGATACGCCTACACCTCCGATGTAGGCGTAGCCATCTTCGACTGCGATAGTGTATACAATATTCCCGTGGTCCTTGGACCATATTGGGTCGCCGTCTGAATCTAGCTTACGATGAGTTACGCTGCTGATACGTGTGCCAGCGATGTATGCGTAGCCATCTTCAACTGCGATGCCATACACGATGCCCCCGTGGTCCTTGGACCAAATAGGGTCACCGTCTTTATCCAGCTTGTGGTGGCTTATGTTGCTGATACGTTCGCCACCTATGTAGATAAACGGCCCAGACACTTAGCTCACCACTCTTTTTCCCAGCCGTACACCCCTGGTTCCCAATTATTTGCGTCCACTATGGACACCCACACGAAGCCCTGGTGAATCACCCTTGCTCCTAGAGCATAGGAGTCATGTGCCCCTAGTGGCTGGACCCACTCATCAATCACGCCTTCGGGGGTGCGCAGCTTGAACAGCGCAGGCACCTCTGGAGGCTCCCAGCCCACCTGTGCCGTGTGCGCCTGGATGCACTCGTATAGCACATGGGCATACACGCACACCTCGCCGACCACATACGCCTTGCCAGCCGTCCAGGGCGGGTGCTGGTGAATGGCTATTTGCTTGAGCCGCCCCATCTCCACCATCAGGTCGGCCATGATTTCCTCCTGGGTTAGCGGCCTATCATACTGCTCCCAGAACAGCTCCTCCGTCGAAACGGTCAGCATGAGCCTGTTATTCTTGCCCTTGACCAGTGCAGGAGCCGCCGGAATAGCCGACTCCTCCACAATCAGCCCCTTAGTTGATAACTCCTCTAGCTCAGCTTCGGTAGCATCCTCAACCTTGTAGTATTTGCCGTCTGCCCGTTGAAACTTGTGGATACGCCCATCTACCCAGGCCGTGTCCTCGGTTACCATCTGATACGTAAGTAGGACCAACGCCTAAACCCCCCTCCATCTGCAACAGGGGAGGCCGAAGCCTCCCCCTGCCACTTCGCTGACCTACACTGGGTCGATGTGCCTGATACCTGTCGAAGCCGCCAACAGCTTGTACGTGCCCTGGTTGGAGTAGGTCTCCAGGTCCAGGTCATGTCCGCCATAGTTGGTGCCCGCTGACAACGCCGAAAATCCGCGCCAACCACCAACGGTGGTGCTATCCGGGACGTTGAACGTCAGGTCCGCCGCAAGGCGAATAATACCGCCGCTGGCCGTATCCCAGCTCTCCGTGTGTCGACCATACGCCGGGCTACCTCCATCGAGCTCAGTGCCAGATGCGTCTACCAGCCCAATGTGGGTAACCAGTGTAGCTCCGTGTTCCGCAATCGCGTCACGATAACCCTCTGACATTGGCATGACTACTTAACCTCCTCTTTGATAATCCCAAATCTAGTGGCTCCCTGGTGCGTCAGGACCGCAAAAGCAGCCACAATGATGCCGTTGATGACGCTTAGATAGACGGTCTCGCCCCAGTTGATGTCTACTCCGCCGCGTACCGCCGTGCCCACAAAGAGCAGTAGAGCCCCAAGGCCCCAGGCGTACAGCAGGGTCGGTAGCTTAGCGATTACGGGCAGCTCCTTGGTGGCCTGTACAATGAGGAACAGGACCACGCCCATGACCCCGAGGGTCAGTGACTCTGATAGCGTCAGAAACTCGGTCGGCAGATTCACGTTCTAACCTCCTTGCTACTGCCAGCATCTTACCAGCTCAGCGATGCTTTGCAGCCTGCCTTGCAGGTCCGTTAGGTTCTGATGACACCCGCCCAGGTCATCATACAACCGCGACACGTCATCACCGCTCCAGGTCAACACCCCCCGTGCTATAGCGTGTGCCAGAGCAAAACGGCCCCAGAAGTTGCCCATCACCGCTGCGTCAGCAGCGTTAGTGATGAAACCCAGCTCTACCAGCACCGCAGGTATGCCCCGCTTTCGGGGTTCATTAACTACATAATAGAAGTCCTCGCCATCATCGCGCAACCGGGTCAGGACTGGTATGGGCCGTGGGGGTATTTGAGGTACGCGGTTTGTGAGCTCACGCGAGATGCTCTCGCCCAGTTTTCGGGACTCGGGGAGGTAAGCACTGACGAACACCTCGTGCCCCCGGGCTGAGCTACTCACCGCCGCGTTGGCATGTATACTAATCACGCAGGTAGACGGCTTGATAATCGCCGCCGTCCGGTTCGCTGGCAGGAGTAGAACATCCTGGGTCCGGGTCAACGAGACATTGACATCGAGGGACCGGATAGCCGCCGCACACAACTGCCCTACCGCCAACACAACATCGGATTCGTACAGCCCGTTTCCCACAGCTCCGGGGTCCGGACCGCCATGTCCGGGGTCGATGCACACTAGGTTCGGGGCCACGGCTTGTTCACCAACTTTGCGTCGAACCACATTTTAGCTGGCCATTTCGGGTGGTCGGGCAGGTATTTTCCCCAAGCTACTATCTCGCCGCCGAGAGCTTCTATTATGTGTCGCATCGAGGCCACAAAACGATGACCACCTGGTACGTCAGCCAAATAAGGTGCCAAGTCGACCGCAGGGAGTGGTTGCCCATCCCGGTACATCACTGGGTCTCCCTCAATGACGATAAGTCTGGTCTCCTGCACGGTGGGCTGGTCAACAGTGGTCCAACATTCGACTATAGGATATGACCACGGGATGTAGCAGTAGCCTGGCAGGTGCCGCCCATCCGGCAGGTTTACGCCCGGACCCCAACCTTGCCCCCAGCTATTCGGCACCACCCACAAGCTGCGGAGATATGCTAGACTGGGCATCATGTGGTATCCCACAAGGTTGCCGGATGGATACGGTATCACACCATCCGAATCTGGCCGGAAGTTTGTGTGTATGGGCACCCCCAGCAGTATGCCGGACCTGGAGTACACAGCCGATTTTGCCTCGGGGATGAATCTCGGGTCGACCGCCGTGTAGGAGCCTATACGATGTGGTAACGCTGCCCGCAACACCTCCTCAAATGGGTTCGGCTCAGTCTCTGAGCCCCGCTCATCGTTGCCCGGCCAGTATATCTCTGGGGGAGCCCCATACCGCCGCAGAGTGTTTAGGTGCTCCCGGGGCACCACACCTTTACCCTGCCAGAAATACGCACTGGGCCTGTAGTGATACGCAAAGTTTCGGCTTAGCCGCACCGGGTATCCTAGCTCGTCTTGCTCTTGGAGCTCTCGGACCATCATCGAACTGAACGCAACACACGAAGCCACGGCTCCTTGGTCCTCAACAGGTGGCAGGTATTCCGGCAGGTATTCGTCTGGTAGCTCATCGGTGCTGTACATCTCGCCGTAATGGGCGTATTGATAATCTCGCTGGTCCACTGGTGACGGTATCATGCCCATCTCAGGCACATTCGCACCTCCTTAAGGTATCCAGCCCATGACCTTGCTAATGGAGAGAAACACGGTTGCCACTATGCCAGCTATCGCACCACTGGTCACCCGACCCCACCACTGTTTCCGGGAGTTTTGTTGTTCGGAAATCTTCCGCTCTAGTTTTTGGAGAGCTGCGTGATTAGCACTTAACAGAGCCAACGAAATACGGCACAGCTCCGGTGGGTTTATGCCGTTGAGTATACTAATCAGCTCACGGCTTTCGGGCCCTTTGCTGCTAAGTACCAGTTTTAACAGCTCATCTGTGCTCATTTAGCCCCTCCTAGATATTATGATGCTACATAGTCCTGCCCGACAAGCCAGCTCCCGTCATTGACGCGGTTGCCCGCGCCAAAGGAGGTGTTGATGCCGTCGTCCTTTATTGCAAAGTCCGCGCCCGCCGTGTAGCAGTCGTTGTTGGAGATTAGAGTGCGCTCCGAAGCATCCCACACATCAATCCCCAGGGAGTTGGTGTCGCCCCGCAATAAGTTGCCCGTGATAAACGCCTTGTCTGCGTTGTACACGAGTATCTGACAGTCCAACCCATCGCCGCCGTTGGACCAAAGGACATTGTTCGCTACCAGCGTATTCCACGAATCAGAGAGTAGATATATCCCACAGTTGCCGCAATTTGCCACATAGTTGTTGGCGATGATGCTGGTGCTTCCCCGGAACCACACGCCTGTCGTTGCATTGGCACGGTCAATGTGCAGACGAGTAAGCAACACGTCGAAGCTGTCCTGAAGAACACCAACGACACAGCGGGTGTGGCTAAACGTGCCAGTATCATCGCAGTCTAACGCCTTAAACCCATCCACGGTCAGACGGTTAGAGTTAGCTGTTGCCCATAGTGCGCTGCCGTAGGTTCCCAGCACTGTCACATTGTTTATAACCGCATCGTTGAGGTGGCCCACTATACCGTTACACTTCACGCTGGCAGCTAGGGCGGCACGCATATCTATCTCTAAATCCCTGATGGCGCAGTGGCCCTTTCCCCAGATTGCGTGCCAGCCATCGTCCCACCCGCTGGTAGCCACCAGACGAGTACCCGCCCCCTGCCCCTGCAACGTCAAGCCGCTGTACAGCTCCAAGCCGGTCGCTATGGAGTACCGCCCTTCCAGCAGGACGATGCGCCCGGAACGCCGGTCTATGCGTACTACCGAAGTGTTGTCGGGATTTACGGAGAAGTTGGAGCTGACGACGACGCTCCCCGGCCCGCTCTCCTTGATTGTCCGCACCTGGCCGGAACCCGTGCCGGACGTAATGGTCAACCTGGCCCCGGCGTACCAGTAGGATGCACCTATCAGCGTGGATGGCAGGGACACATAATTCGCCCCGCCACCAGTCGCCGTACCCGTGTATATCGTCACCCACGGCATAGCGTCAGCGGCCTGCTGAATATACGGGGTCGCGTTGGTATGGTTGGCTGGTATCACGATGTCAGCGCGGTTCGCGTGGAGCGATTGTCCAGACACACCAACAATAAGTGTCACAGGGCTGCGTATAGAACCGCCGCTGCCACCGATTTTACTTTTCTTGGTGAGCTCCTCGAAGTATTCCACATAGTCGGGCTGACGTTGGGTTGAAAATCCTTCATCTTCTACCCCAGTACCAAACACGCCGCCCATTGGTTCTTCTTCCTCTGGTTCCTCCAAACTTGACCTCCGGCGAACAGCCTTGACGCTTACATTGAGGTCTGCCCCCCGGTCACTGAACACAACTTCGTCTATAAGGAAATAGCGGTCCTCGGGGATACCCAGCGAGGGAAGATTGGCCAACAGCCTGGTTCCACCCCGCCAATAGGATTGGTGCGACTCAAAAGTCAGTACAACGGGTATCCGGCCAAACTTTTTAAGCAGGTTCTGGGCTATTGGCCCCGCAGTCGCATCGTCGACTATGTTAAAGTCCTCGTATACGTTGCCATATACCCCAGTACCACCTTCGATGGCTGCTCTAGCTGCTACTTCGTCCTCATCTTCTAACAGGTAAACATATTCACCGCCACCATAGATGAACTGCTTGTTACGGTACAGCTCCATACGGTGCTCAATGCGCGGGTTGTTGTAGTTGTTGAGTCCCTCCTCAGATATAGGATGTGGGGTATCAACAACCGGGGATTCTTGTACAAAGTGTAGTGCCTTGAAATCGTCTATCCACCACTTGAATCCACTTAAGCTGGCCATATCGTCTAGAACATCTTTAATAGACACCACACGTCGAGTATACTGGTCGACGTGAGCTCCGGTGTCTATGGTGCCCGCGACAATACCTTCTTCGTGGAGAAACTCAGTAATGAGATACGTAACGATGTCTCCGGCATCAATAGCTGACCAGTCAGTAATGATGGTCCTTCGGAGGGGGATATGATGGTAGCCGTCAGAGTTGACCTCGATACGTAGCCAACTGGCTTCGCCGTCCAAGACACTTATTCGGGATACCGGAGCATAGCGTATTACACCGCCAAACAGTATGGCGGCGTAGGATACATATACTTCTACTTCATCGCCGGGCGCAGAGTCGAAGGTTATTACCCCAGTCTGGTAGTCTACTTCATAGTCACCGGGGTCCTCGGGGTCCGTAGAGTCATCGAAAAACACCTCTACGCTATCTGCTAGTATGGGTGTTCCATCAACTGAGAACTCAGTTTCAATCCCATCTCCTATACCAGCAAGCTCTCTACTAACCAGGTCAATAACCTTGAGGTCCTGCCCGACCTCTGGAAGCCAATCCTCTACACGGGTCTGAAATGTGATGTCGCACTCGTTACGTTGGTCTGCTCTTTGAGTAACAGAGAGTCCGTGACGTTGCACCGAGAGCGTTCGGTCCACACTTTCGATTAGAACTTTCCAGGACATCAGGGACTCACTCCCCGTGAATTAAGGTCACGTACCAGCTCAGATGCAAACACCTTGGACAGTCGACGTGTTTCCTGCTCTCGGCCCCGTACCAACGGGTTATCGCCGTAAAACGAGAAGTTGAAAATGTTGTTAGCCTGAACACGGTCAACAGCGGAGTCCGCAGGAGTTATCCGCTCCCCGCCGTGTGCAATCACAAGCTGCGGCTGACCGGGGTAGCCGGGCACCACACCGCCGTACCGAAACTCCGGGATGGAAGGTGGCACAGCTCCGACCGTTTGTAGAGCTGGTTCGCCACGGGGCTGTAGTATACCCTGTAGCAGCTGCGCGGCCTCGTCTACAAACTCGGTGGCCATGCTTACCGGACCTCGGGCAACCGCAGATGCCAGGTTGAGCAGCTTGTTCAGTACCAGCCCAAGAGCCGTCTGGACAAACGGCAGGACCTTACCACCAGGAAGATGCGGCACAATGCCACCAGTTGCGAAGTGCATCATGTCTCCAGTGCTTATACCGGGAACTGCTGGGCTTGTGGAGCCAACGAACGTCTGAGAAATCCTCGTCAGCAGATTAGACACCGGGGAAGGTTCCTTCGCCTCACGATACCCTAAATAGCGTAGTGCTATATTGTATGTCTCGCGCTCTACTTCGTATCTCCGCACAATCGCGCCACGTTCGCCTTTAGTTAGTGTGTTATACTCGGGCGCAGCTCTAACCGCTCGGTAGTCCTTCGTGCGCTGGTCAAAGTCCTTAAGCAGCGCACCGATGTAGGCACGTCTATCTATCTCAGGCAACTCGAACAGTGCGCTGGCGATACGGCTTTTGTTGGAGAACACCCAATCTACTGCTTCTTGGAACATTGGACCCGCTGTTTCCGGCACTGCCTCGCGGGCTCGGCCATACATGTTAAACTCCCGCAACAAAAGCCGAAACCAACCAGCCAGGTTTGCATCCCACTCAGACCTACTACGCAGCACAGTGGGTCGGAGATACTTTGGCAAGCTCATCGATTCTTCGATTGAGGCTATGTCTAGCTTGTTTGCCCACGACAGAGCCTTCATGCGGTCAATACGTCTAACTACATCAGCAGGGACAACAAGCTCTCCTGCATGTGCGGTGATTGGTACAGCTTGCCCGGGACTGCCCGGCACAATGCCACCTTCCTCAAACGAAGGAAACTCCTCAGCTAAGTTGGTGGTCACCGGAGCAGCCCGAGTGGTGACGGTAATCTCTGGTGGGTCAGCTGCATCCTCCAAGCCGAACAGCCTCTTTACCCAGCTGACCGCTGATTTAACGGGCTGTAGGAACCAGTCAACGATTTTCCGGACGTTCTCACCGAATCGCCGGAGTCTGGCCGTGATGCTCTCCCAAATCCGGTTCAGGAAGTCGCGCAGCCCCCCGAACACGGTCTCTACAGTGGTCGAGAACCAGGTCCAGATAGCCGCAGCTACAGCCTTGATGGATTCCCAGGCTTCGGACCAATCCCCTCGGATGACGGCCAGAAAGAAGTTGATAATCCCACTGATTATCTCGATTGCAGCCTCGATTGTGTTGGCTATGAGCCCCCAGACCGTGGTGGCCACGGCCAGGATGGCCCCGCCCCAACGCTCCCAGAACGCCTGTAGGGCCGACCATATAACCTCAGCGGTGCGCTTTATGTTTTCCCAGACTCCGATTAGGAACGCCTGGATACGAGACCATATAGCCAGTATACGCTCCCGAAACTCCTCGTTGTTTTCCCACAAATGCTTGAACACCAAGATTAGGCCAACAACAGCCGCCGCAACCAACAGCCACGGTCCGATGACCCCCAAAGATGCGCTTTTCAGCCCGACAAAACCCTGTTTTACCCGGCCTAATCCGTGACCCATCGGACCCATTAGTGGCACAATGCCCGCCGTGGCCATGCCAAACTCGCGCATGTTTTCGAGGTATCCGCCCATCGCAAACTTCATTTCGGTCCACTGATGTTTCATCTTGTCCCACAGAGTAAAGTGGCGGATATTGATGGCCGCGTGTTCTTCGAGCATCTCGGTCCCGCCGTCTATCATCGCAGCGTACTCGCCCAACGGTCCGGTGGTCTCCTCGATTGCCTTCTTGAACGCTTCGAGGTCGCCGTCAGCCGCCGCCATAGCTTTACGCATGTAGGTTATGGCTTCCCGGCTTGACCCGGTGTTGCGGTCCAAGGCCAGCATAATGGTGGCCGTTTCCTCAAGGTCCATACCCATTTCACGCATTTGCGGCCCGAACTGCCGGGCCACCATGCTCATGGGTTGGAGACCCTCGCGGGTCAGCTTTTCGAGGGCATATATTGTGCCTGCGGTCTTTTCATCCAGGTCCTCCAGGGTCATTCCAAACGCCCCGAGGAATCGGTCAGCCTTCTCAGCCACCGCAGGGATATTTGAGCCCAATGCGTCAGCTATGGTGTCCAGTATCGGGGTTAGCCGACCCAAAGACTCAGCTGAATGGATACCGCGCTCAGCCAGAAACTCGAACGTCTCTACTACCTGCTGCACGGGTCGGTCGACCTGAGCTACTGATGTGACCAGTCTACGCAGCTCATCTGATGCTACCCCGGTCATTTGTGATGTGCGGTCCAGAGCTTGGTTCAATGGGATGACTTCGTTGGCCATCTTATTGATGGCCAGGCCAGCTCCAATAACGGCCCCCTTTAACAGGTTGGCCGGGCTTAATATACCCTGGAGACCACCCTTGGTCTTGTTCAGGGCCTCGGTTGCGGAGCTGCTGTCGCCGCGAATCCGCAGCAGCAGCTCTCCTAGAACGTCCACTATTACACCACCTTTCGCTCCAGTGCGAACGGTAGTAGCCCTTCCGGCACCTTGCCGTCAACTACGTCCTCTAGCTGGATATGCTGACCCGGACCCCGGTTTTTGTTCGGAGCCGGACTGCCGTCCTCATCGGCCCCGTATTCCCGGAGCTTACGGTTGATAATCGCGGAGGCTAAGACCGTAATCTGCTCCCAGGTCATCGACTCCTCGATTGTGTCTAACGTATACCCCCCGTATTCGGACAGTACCAGGTCATATAGCTCCGCTAGGTGCTCCCCCTCATCGAGGACATCCCTGCGGGACTGCCCAGACGTAGTGTTTGGGTCAGCCCCGCTAACATAGGGAAGTTTATTTTGATGGCCTCCGCCAGAACTAGCTGCAATTCCCCGGCGGTTACATTGTCCTCAATCCATTCGTCACCCTTCGCGGCCACCTCGGGTAGAGCCAGTTTGCCCAACTCAACCAACTCATCATCGAAGAAGGTCTCAACCAGGCTCAGCATCTGCCCTACCTGCTCGGCAACCGGAAGCTCACTGAACGCGGTGCCGCCCGGCGCGGGGTCATCCATCGCAGCCCCCATGAACAGCACCGCTTGTCGGACCACCCCGACCAATCGATTCTTGAACGCACGGCATTTTTTGATTGACAGCGGTCGCAGCCAGAATGTCTCGCCGCCGAATTGAACCTCGACAGGGACCGCTGTGAGCTTGTCCATCGTGCTACGTTGCTGCGTCACTCAAATCTCCCCCTAAGTGCTGTTAGAGACCCTCGGAAGTCTGGACCGTGATTTTACCGATGCGCTCCCCGAGGCTCTTGCTCATGTCGGCCAAGGCCCGGAACGCGACCCGGTAGACGGTCTTGCCGGACCTAGTATATCTCTGCTCGATATCCGGCGTTGCGACCACACGATACAGGTCGATGGTGATGGTCAATGCGCCTGTCTTGCACTCTCGCGGAATGATGTACTGGAGCGATGACTCCTCAAGTCCGCAAGCTCCGCCAAACGCCCAGGCATCATAGCCGGGGACTCCTGTAGTTGCTGCTACAGTTGTCACACCGCCGAATCCGTAAGCCTCGCTGATGATGTTTGCATCAAGCTCCAAGCTCTGTAGCTCGAAGGTTACCTCCTCGGACGTGATGTACGCAAAGAGCGGGCCAACTACCTCCGCCGCCTCGACGTACTCGACAGAGCGGTTCATACGCAAAACTCCGCCGTCCTCGGTGGCCGCAAATGTGACTGTCACGGTGCTGCCGTTCTCGACCCGGCTCAACACCAGTGTACCGGGTCCTACGTGTATATTTTTGACTGTTGCCGTTGTGATGGACACCTCTATCTAACCTCCCTCACGCATGAACTCACGTACCTCAAACTCCACCCTACAGCCTTGGACTAAGCGATGCCCGGCTTGGAACACGTTGGTATACATGGTGGTGGTCACTGTCGGGTTGTGATACCCCGACCAGTTGCTCCGGTCTGAGATTACCCGCCGCAAAGACTCCCCATACCGCATAGCCCACACAAACAGCTGCTCTACGCTGGTCCCTACTGCAAACGCCCATCCCCACAGGGTGTGCCGGACTTCCTGCCACGGCTCTTGGGTGCCTATCAGTGTTGTGGACCGGGCTTCGAGTGTAACCGCTGGGAGCTCGGCCAATATCTCCTCCCGACCGAGATATGACCCAACCTTGATGGCTCTTGGCGGTGGAGTCTTAGTCGCCAAAGTGTACTCCTCGTCTAGATTCGCCAGCACAGTTTCTATATGTTGCGTCAGCATGTCCCGCGCTTGATAAAGTGCACCTTCCGCTGTCATCCGGGCTCACGCTCCAACTGAGAAGCTAGTTGCCGTTCAACCCCGGTCTCGCTGATGTACCCCCGCCGAGAATCTTCCAATGTGGCCTGTAGCTGCTCCCACATAACCGTCCGCACTATCTGGGTCCAACGCCGTTTTTGTGGTTGCGTAAGCTCAACCACCTTGCGCTGCGGCATCTTAGATGTTCCGTGTTGGTGGTACTGGGCATACGGCGACCGCACACCAATGGTCATCTGGTCCTCGTCTATCTCGTAAACATGGTCCGGGTCATTGGGGTCAGTCAGGCCGCTCATCATGGCCCCAGTGAGCACCAGTATGTTGCGTCCAGGGTAGTGAAGGTCCTTCCAGGCTCTGTACCTGGGACTTAGCTCAGCCCAACGTGACCTGCCCTCAAAGGCCCCCTCATTCCAGAACACATTATACTGAGTCTCGCGGAAGTCCTCGCCCCAAGCTGCGAACACGGGTGCCCAATCCTCTAGGGTCTGGCCAGCCATGTCGAAGGCCCGGCTGAGTTGAACCTCGCCGTCAACCTCGAATCTAAAAGCTACCTTCGGAGTAGTCACGACCACTGCTCCTTGCCGAAACTCCATCTGCGCTCGGGAGCCTCGGGACTGTGGGCTGTGTGCGAATACATCCCGCCCTCAGCCCGCGATATTGGGGTCTCCGAAAGCATGATTTCCTGCTCCAATAGCTGTTGTAGCAGGCGTTCCGCGTCATCTCGCCAACTGGCCACAATCGCCGGGATGTCTCCACCCGCCTGGAGGATGATGATTTTAGCAGTCTCATAAGCCGCCAGTCGGACGGCGATGTAACCAATGATGCCGAGGTCAACCGCCGCTGTAATCGGCACCTCGTATATGGTGGCCAGGATGCCGTCTATCTTGGCACTGGTCTCAGTTATTAGCTGCTCTAGCTGCACGGTAGTCAGAACGGTCGACCCGGTGAACGTGACCCAACGTATCAGGGTCTGGACCTCATCAACAGTGGTATAAGCCACTGCTACACCCCCTCTCTACAGGTGGGTGACCTTGCTGGCCGGAGTCTCGGTCCGGTTCCGCAGGTCGGCGAACGCACCGACCTCTTTGGCACGATTAAAGTCTGCCAGCCCAAACTCATACATCCCCACGTGCCCAATCGGTATAGTCGTGTCGCAAATAGCCGGGATACCAGCCTTTTTAACCCTGGTGAAGAAGCTGATATCCTCAGCCGCTCCCCATTCTGATAGCCCGAACCACGGCTGCGGAATCTGCTCGAACACCTCACGCCGGATAAGTAGGCAGGCGCATCCCGCCGCATCAATGGGCTGGATTTCCTCCCACTCTGTCAGGTTGCGAATGGTGTTCATATCGTCATCATCGGCCTTGTAGATTGTCGGCCTGGGTGGCCACTGCCGCTTAAAGGCCAGCCCAGACACTATCGGAGCATCGTGCGCCAGCAGCTTCTTTAGTGTGTCCGGCGGAAACGTCATGTCGCTGTCGATGAAGAACAGCCACTCATATTTGCCGTCTAGACAGTTGCGGGCCGCAGTCTCCCGGGCAATATGGGTCCAGTGATACGCAATCCACAGTGTTGCCGGGTTACCTATCTCGTGAAACGTGGTCATCAGGTAACAAAACGACTGCATAAACTGCGTTGGCACCGTGCCCATGTGCGGTATGGCTATCAGGCCAGCCATCAGAGTTTTGCACTCCCCAAGTGCATCAGTACATGGGCCTCAAACGGGATGTTCTCCAGGTCGCTGAGTTTCCGGTGTCCGATTGTACCGTCCATAGACAGGTAGTGGAATGTGGCCCCCTTGTCCGCATACTGGTGCAGTAGCTTGTACAGGGGCTTAAAGTCCTTGCCGAGAACATCGGGGTTCCACTCAAATATCACGTTCTTGGTACGTTTCAGAGTTTCGGTCGCGCCTTTGAGCACCCGGTATTCCGAGCCCTCAGTGTCTATCTTGATAATGTCGAAGTTACCCTCAAGAACCGCGTCCAAGGTTGTGCATGAGACCTTTTGGACATGCTTCTCCTCATGTTCGAGGGTTCCGTAGTAGCCGTGCAGGCTGGCCCCGGACTCCTCGCCCGTGGTCCAGTAAATCTCACGTTCCTCCACCTTGTCACCGACCGCTTGCTCGAACACCTCGACCGTATGTCCCTGTAGCTTGGTGACGTAGTTGCAGCTCAGGTTGAGTCGCAAAAACTCCAGAGTCCGAGGCATGGGCTCGAACGCTGCCACATAGCCTGTCGGCCCCACAACCCGAGCCATCAGTACAGTGAAATACCCGACCTGTGCTCCTACATCGACCATCCGAGCCCCCTTGAACTGGCCTTTAGCAAGCCAGTTGGTCAAGCAGGGCTCGTGGTAACCACGTGTAGCCACCAATGGCATGACGTGGATATCTTCTGCCGGGTAAAACAACCGCGCTCCGTACTGGGTATTGGTCAGCACTCTGCCGTTACCTACGTAAGCACCGTACATTTGTACTTGCCCCCCTTGGTGGATTCGATGTCGCTGGGTCGGTACAAGTGCTGCGCCGGATACGTGGTCTCCAACCATATCTCGTATCCGTGTACCGCCGCCCGCACACAGAAATGCCTGTCCTCTCCCCAAAAGGACAGGTTTGGCACCCTATCGTAATTTATCCCCTGCTCCAACACCCTGCGATGTACCAGGATGCAAGCCCCGGACATCCCCACCCGGTAGAGCCCTGGCTGTTTCCACCGCTCCAAACTACCCTCAAAAAAGGACCAATGGTCCATATCCCAGGCGTTTGGAGCAGGTTCAGAGTCCGGGTTCCATTTGGTCCAGAACACATTGGCCACAATGTCCTTTTGTGCGTCGAGTAGCTGTATCAAGGTCCTGGGATGCAGCAAAAGGTCGGAGTCCGCCAAGAAAAAGTAGTCGTGCCCCTGTAGTATAGTGTGTTTTAGCAGGGCGTTCTTCATCAAGGTGACTTCCCGGATGTGGCTCGTGGTCCAGTGGTGGGTTGTCTCGTCAACTTGATAATCTGTGGTGCGGGTCTCGTTGTGCAGTGCAAAGCACTCACCTGGCCGAAGTTGTTTGGCCAGGTGTGCAGAGTTGTGCAGAATGAACAGGGTCTCTACCTGCACCCCATCCGGCACAACCAAACCCCGCAGACTCTCCAAGTACAGCGCAAATACATGCGGGTCCTGTCGCACGGGTGCGCCTATCAGTATCCGCATAGCCTAGACCTTCATCATTACCCAGCCGTTTAGGGACCCGGTGGTCGGTTCGTCCGCGTTCGTGACCATGAGACGGATATAGGGATAGTAGTCGTTTCTCACCGCCGTAGCTGGGGAGGCTGAGGTAACGGCCACCGCTGCCCCAATACCCGCTGAGTGGGTAAACACCTCATCGATGCACCCCTGGAGCGTTGCGGAGACATTTTTGTCCAGGGAGCTGACGAGGAACACGGTCCGCGCATCATAGCCCCGAGCGTCGACAACCGCCGAGTAAACAGTAGCTGTGGTGGTGATAGCTACGTCATCGATGACCTTGACCAGCGAATCTAGAGTGTGCCGCTTAGCCTTATACATTCCGGCACCCCCCTATTACTCTTTGACTTCGAGAACAACTACGCCCGCCTTAGAAGTCGCGCCTGAGCTACCCTGTTTTGTGACCTGGAACACAATGCTGCCCCCTGTGGCCACACTTGTATTGGCCGGAGTGCCGAGGTCCAACATCTTGTAGGCCACCAGGTCGGTAGCAGTCCCAGCATACGATGCGATGGTTGCCGTGCCATCGCCCGCAGTGCCTGCATTAATGACGGTGAAGTTGAATGAGTCCGCATTCTTGGAAAACGCAGCATCGGGCACAAACCCAACTTTATTTACAGTCATAGCTACCGGAGCTCCGACCAGTGACACGGTGCTGGGCATATCGCCCACCGTTACCACACCTACGGGCACGGAGACTACACGGACGTTTGCCCTGTTGAGCTGAGCCGCAGTAGCTGATACAGCGGTGCCGCCCAGCACCAGTCTGCGGGTGTTGATACGCCGGAATCGACCGACTGCGCCCTTGAAAGCCATTTAGCTGACCTCCTTTGCTAGGTCGGGAGAGCTACCCGCTCTCCCGCCTGCGCTCATCACTGAGCCTCGGGATACTAAGCTACAGAATCCCGGATGACGTAACCGAGATTTGTCCCGGTCACCTTGGGGTCAAAGCAGGTGAAACCCTCGATGATATCGCTGTGATGACGCTCATCGCGCCACCTGCGGATACCGCGCATCTGGCCATTTTCCGTCCAAATGAACACATAGCCCGCTGCCGGGGTCTCCCGGGCCGGACTCTTGCTCACGTGGCCAAGCCAGACGTTCTTGTTCCAAATGTGGCTGTAGCTGGCCGTCACACCACGATTCGAGGAGTTGTAGAGAGCCGAGCCGACCAAAATCTTATCGACTCCGACCAGTGCCTTGAGCGTGTCGAGGGTGGCAGTCCGTAGGCTGGTAACCGCTAGACGGTCAAGCAGCTGTGGGTGGTGGCGCAGTTTGCGCCATACCGCAACCGACAGGACCATAGTGTTGACAGGCTGACCCGTGGCATCCTGCACGGTCTGTATGCCAGTCTCGATGTCGGCGATGGGGTCCGAGTTGTCATAGTCGGACCACTGGCTGGTCCCGGATAGCTGGGTGCTGTTGCCCCAGTTGCCGTGGGTTTGGACCTTGGAGGCAATCTCCCGCTCAATCTTGAGCAAGATTTTCTCCGTTACAAAGTTGACCTTGGCGGTCTCGATACGCAGGATACTGTCAGCGTTCCGCTTGACCTCATCCGGCAGGACATCGTGCCAGGCGAACTCTTGACAAAAATACGTGTCGGTCGACAGGCTGAACCCACCGCCCTCGGACGCACCGCCCGGAGCCCGTAGCTTGGCCTCATCCCTGAACCAGTGTTCCTGGTCGAAGATGTAATATTTGTCCGACTGCTTATCGACCTTGACTGCCGGGAAAATCTGCTCACCGATGTAGGTGTCGTTTGTGTAGGCGATGGAGATGTTCGACAGAATCGCGTCTACGTGGACATCACGTGGAGTCGGCATTTAGCTGGTCACTCCTTCCTATGCCGGGGTTACAGCAGGTGTCAACAGGAACACAGAGAGCTCCTGATTGGTCACCGCTGCTTCCCGCGCCCGACCTACAGCATACTTGGAGGTCCCAGCCGCCTTGGCCTGACCTGCCGTGGTAGCCATAACCAGGGCACCTGCATCAATTTCCGCTGCCGCCACTACCCGGGTAACGCCCAAGACGGCCACCGTAGCAGCCTCGCTGGTCTCAGGCTTGTTGGTCAAAACACCGTATACCGCGTCACCTTCGGTGGTGACCCCAACCGTGACCGCACGGTCTCCACTGATACGGACAAAATGCCACTGCTTGGTCTTGTAGTCCGCAGCAGCCTTCATAGAGTCGTTAAGTACGATAATGCCTCCAGTGGTCACTCCACGCCCCTCCTCTCACGGTCGACCTCGGCCCAAAGTGCCGGGTCCTCTGCGGCCACCGCTTGTACAGCCGCCGCATAGTCTATCTTGGCCGAGGCCACCTTGTCGGTAACCTTGCGCTCAAACAAAGACATGTGGCTGTCCACACTGCGCTGAGAGCCGCGCTCACCCAGCTCTACAACGGGCTCTAGCAGGTCAATGAGCTCACGGGTGCCTTCCGGGTCCTTCATGAAACGCTCCCGGAACTTGAGCTCCTGCTTGGGGGTCAACCGACCCTCAGCCATAGCCTGGCGCGACAGCTCTTGCCAGTCAGCCTCGACCAACTTGGTCTTTACCTCGCTGAGCTGGGCAACCAACTCATCGCGCTCGGCAGTTACGGTATCTACGTTCTGGACCTTCTCGACCAGCTCGGCCACGGCTTGCTGGATTTCTACAATCCCA
>Ga0114946_10000851_pt1 | contig 20809 bp, 19 predicted proteins | sample WalLakDeSediment_FD_88676 | JGI IMG/M metagenome (GOLD analysis project Ga0114946, IMG submission 88676) | Lake sediment microbial communities from Walker lake, Nevada to study Microbial Dark Matter (Phase II) - Walker Lake 11/02/13 Deep Sediment | ecosystem: Environmental > Aquatic >...
GGGTAAGATAATCGCTACTATTCACAACGCACTTTCTGCTTGCCTTTCCAGCAGCCGGGCTTCCTCGATTTCTTGCTCAAAATCGGCTAAATACTGCTTATCTCTTTCGCCGACTAGAACATCAATAACTCGACCGGGTTTGTTGAGCGCCGCAACTTCGTGGATGTGAATTACTGGATTGTTAGCATCCGCGTTAACAATTTGGTACGTGTAGTTCATCCTGTCTCGCCTAAGGATACTACCACTACACAAAAACCCTGTTCCGATGCCATTTGATGGCATCGGGATGGGGCCGCATCATTTCATTATGCGGCAATAGGATAGACCTACCTTCCATTTCCAAGAGTGGAAAATTCTGACTGTTGGCCTCTTGAATTCTCGGGTTTAGCATGACTTCGTAATTGTCCGACAGCGTAAAAATTTGTGCGTCAAACGCCCAGTGATGCGTATGGCATAACGCCAAACCATTGCGCGGATCATCTGTGCCATTATGCCGCTTGGGGATAATGTGCGCGGCGGTAGCTTCGGTTACGCTGTTCCACTGAAACATTAGCTCGCAAACAGCGCACGAGTAGTTGTATTCCCGGACTACGATTTCGCGGAACGCTTTATCGCGCTTGGGCATACTGGTTGTGTATGTAACGCTGGTCTCCTTTACAAATGGCTGAAATTCATTCATCAGTTGGGCGTACAATTGAACCTCATATCGATCAGCCTCTTCAGTTATTGTGCGCGTAACGGTTTCTAGAGCAGTGCGATCCGCGCTTTCAACGATAAATACGTCTTGGTTCACATCGTATCCAGTGATGAGGCCAAGGCCTAAAACGCGATATGTGGAACTGCGTTTGCGGTCGGTTTTGTCGGTAAGTTGTCGAAAAACGGCAATCGGAACTCGCTCGTCCATACATTTTACTAAAGCGCGGTTATCGGCCATTTCCATTCCACCGGCTCTGGGTGAATAGGTCATCAGCCAACGGCCGTCTCCCAGGAAAATCACCTCGTCCTTATCTTCATACGGGCTGGTTGTCCGCACAATGATAGACAGGGCGTAATCAGACCAGGCTGGTTTGAAAATTCCGGTTATGAGATTGTGAAAACGCTTTATATGGGGAATGTAAGCTGCAGTCTGCTTGATAAACTGCCAGGGGACGCGCTTGCCGGTGTGTTTGGCTAATTCCGCTAGAATGGCGTTGCGAATTTCTGTTGACACGTCCCTTTTCTCCGCCTATTTCAACACGATGAGAATATGATAGCATAAGGGGAGCGGCCGTGCGACTTGCTACACTTCTGCAAGTCGCATTCCGTTATTTCTTGGGCTTAGGAGACTTGCGGCTCTCCCAATATCCCCCCTTAATATCGGTTGCTACATATTTCCGATTCCGAAGTAATGCTTTAGGGCGGTCACCCTGAAAAATAGCCACATAATTCTTTAATTCAGGGTGGTTGACGTTGATTTGCTGCAAGCTGCTATTAGTGAAAATTTCGCTTACAGGAGACGGAATGGTCAAAGTCTCCGCTGTATATTTACCGTCCCGTCCTTGGTACGACGAAATTCCAATTTTTACTTGTGCGACCTTATACACACTACTATTTTGTGGCGTATTTTCAGCAGTTGCATTCCAAAATGGGATGGTGATGCTGTAACTCTCTACTCTAGCTGTCGTAACCCTAGATAATCTCTCCACAATATCGATAGCGTCCTTTACTGTTTCGTCTAAATTCTCTGCTGTCAACTCATAACTTAACTGTGATTTTGATCCCTGCGCGTCTACCAAATTTACCGTTAAGCCAAACGGTTGTCTTTTTAGGTTAAGCTCCATCGTATCTCTCCAATAGGTATGCTGATTTCAATAACGGATGTAAAGAATCCTTACGACTTAACCGCAAAAAGCCGTCTGTTCGCCTTATACCAGTCCAGGCAAACCGGACGGTTCATACTGCTTGTATGCTCCTTGCCGCAGATATGGCAATGCTTTTCCTGATAATCCCGATTTTCATACCGCCTCCATGATTTATAATGCTCAAGGCAGTAGGGCGCTTGCGGGTTAAAACTGATAGCTGTACCGCAGCGCAAACAATATCCACCGGCGTTGGTCGCAGGTTGGCTGGTTTGCGGCTCGGCGGGGCGATCCTCTTGCGGTTTCACCTTTTCCACAGACAAGCGGACTTCATCGCTAATGCGGATTAAGCGGCGGGCCGACTGATAAATCTCGTCATAAAGCTGAGGATCGTCCTCTTTGGTCACATGAATGCCCATTTCCTCATTGTTGACTTGCGAATACTCGTACAAATTCATTGAAGTAATGATCGCTTGCGACTCGTTGAGGTAGCATTTTGCATGCAAATTTTCACAAAAGCTGGTGCGCACAAATTTCAAACCACGCAGCCAGTTAATTTGTTCAGGCTGCAATTCGCTTTTGCCATACACGATCCGAATATCAATCTTCATCCGATCCCGATCTTCCAGCGAATAGCGCAATCGGTCATTTACTTTGAGGTACGGGCTGATCAACACCAACGTTTCGTTGGCTTGATCAATCAACTGTTGTAAATGGTGGGAGATGCCCGTTGTTTCTAAAAATTTTGCCATAACGCTTTTGCAAACTCCTTTCTTTCTGTAAGTAAAAACTGCTGAAACGACGCCAGAGTAGACGGCCGTGCGACCATAGCCGCTATGTTATATCGCGCCATTCGTAGTCAGCAGGAACTAAAAAAGCCCACCCCCCGGTCATAATTGACAGAAACCGATAGGGCAGGCATGTAAAATTCAGCGGCCATGTCGGCCGTGGAGCTGTCCATAACAGGTGGCAAATTGAGTTCTTTTAACGACATCCTACCCCAAATTAAACCTGAGCGTTGTTGCCAAAACAACGTATACCATCTATCGTATACTCCGCAGTGGCTGTTGTAAGTCCCGGGCCGGCCGGGCGTTCGGAGAACGCCCCACTTCGCCTCAGAGCGGTGGTTATCGGCCGCCGGGCCGAGCCGCTTTTAGCGCCAGCGGCAGCGATCTTGTTCTGGTGACGATCCGTGAACTGCTCCAGCACGGCCAATATAGCATAGCACAAACCCCCTCAAGCGACTACGCACGGCCGCGCCGCTGCACATTCCTGTCCCAACTGCCAGGCGGCCGCTCCCCACCCCCAGGCAACAAAAAAGCCGCGATTTCTCGCGGCCAACTAAAGGCTAACAGCCAATATCTAACAGCTAATGGCTAATTCCCCGCCGAAATCCCCGGGGCTACCAGCAGATTGGCGCTGGTCATCAGGTCACCGTTGACCCAGACATCCAGGCTGTACTCGCCGGGCAGGAAGCCGCCCTCAGGGTTGTAGTAAATGTAGCCGGGGCCGGCGGGGCCATCTTTCCAGAGGGCGTTGCCGCCGCTGACGACCTCATTATTGTGCCGCCAGACCCAGGACCAGGCCATGCCGTTGGCCATATCCTCGTAGCGGAAGGTGGCGTAAACGGTGAAGCGCCCTTCCACAAAGCGGCGGCTGGGCTCAACCGCTTCGTACCGGCTGTCCACTTCGGGGGAAAAGGCGATCGAACCGAGCGAAGTGGCGGGCAGCAAAGCCGCCCGCGGCTCAAAGGTGTCAAACTCGGCCGGCAAAATGGGAATGGGGCGGGCCTGCGGATCGGCCAGTTCGATGATGGCCGCGTCCCGCTGGGAGGCGGGGGCCAGCCCGATTTCAATGATGGTCGGAATTTCGTCGTTGCGGCTGGGTAACAGCGCTTCGCTGGCTGTGGCCTCGGGAATCACCGGCTTGGTATTGGTGATCAGGGCATAACGGCGGCTGGTATCAGGCGGCGGCTGCCAGCCAAAAGCGGCCGTGCCTAAGGTGGTCAGTGTCAGCGCCAGAGTGAGCGTCGCATAACGCTGCATCCGATGTTTAGCCTGCTGCCGCAAGAAAAAATAAGGGGATTTTTTGGCTTCGCGCCAGGCCTTAATGGTTACGCTAACAGCCAGGAGTGATAACAGAACAAGCCCGCTGATAAGCCAGGGCATAATTGTCCCGTCAAAGAACATGTTCAAGTTGATAGTACCTCTTCCCTGATACATTCAATGCGCCCAACTTCTCGAAAACTGCCTGAAAAGGCTGTGACGCTGGTGAACATTATAACAAACAGCAGCAGGTGTGCAAATCTCGCGCCCAAATTTGGCCATTTGTCACCCAAATGTCGCCAAACTGCCGCTGAAAATCGGGTAAAATGAGAGAAAGATAGCGTGTAGCGTGTAGCGGACCACTTCTCCGCTACACGCTACACGCTACACCCTATCTGAAAGGACCCATCTATGTTTAAGTTTGTTACCATTTACCGCGTGGTGGACGATCCCCAGGCGGTGGAGAAGCTGTTTAGTGAAACCCAGCTGCCGGCGGCCGAAAAGCTGCCCGGTCTACGCAAGAGCGAAGTGTCGCGCATTACCGGCCAGCCGGGCGGCCGTTCCCGCTTTGGGCTGATGTATGAGCTCTATTTCAACTCCAAGCTGGATTTTGAACGCGCCTTTTACACCGAGGCCGGCAAAATTATCATTGAGGCGCTGCGTCCCTGGGCGGAGGCCGGGCTGCTGACCTGGTTCTTTGCTGAATCGTTTGAGGAAGCGCCGGCGGAGAAGACCGGACAGGATTAGTCGCGCACGGCCGGGGCGACGGGGATACTGATCTGGTAGGGGAAGGGGATGTAGACAAAGGCGTTGGGCCGCAGCTCCGCCCCCTGACGGCCGCCGACGGCAAAGATGTCCCGCTCCACGGTGGCGGCGGCCAGGGCCGTCCAGCGGCCGCCAGCCAGCAGCATGGGGGTGTTGATCACCGACCAGAGCTGGTCGCCGGGGTCATACAGCTCGCTGTAGCTGACCTCGCCATGCAGCCCGCCGCCAATGATATAGAGCCGGTTGAAGAGGCTGGCGGCGCTGGCCCCGGCGCGCGGCTGGAGCATGTCGGGGCAGCTGTGCCAGCGATTCTCGTTGGGGTCGAATGATTCGCACACCGCCAGGTCCTGTTGGCCGTCGTAGCCGCCGACGACGTACAGCTGCCCGGCCACATTTTCGCCGGCGGCCCAGGCCCGGGGGTGGCTCATGGGGGGCAGCGGCCGCCAGCTGTCAGCGCCAGGGTCATAGCGGTAGCTGTCGGCCAGATAGTTCTGGCCATCCCAACCACCAAAATGGAAGAGAAAGCTGCCGTTGGAGAGGGTTAGCCCCCCGGCCACCGGCTGGGGCAGGGCCGCTACCCGCCGCCAGGCGTTGTTAGCCGGGCTGTAGGCTTCGACACCGGCCGTCAGCCGGTCGTTGGTTGTCCGGCCGCCGACCACATACAGCTCGCCAAAGAGGACGGCGCTGGTGGCTTCGGTGACGGCCGTTGGTTTGGGGGCGGCCGTGAGCCAGACCCGGCTGCCGGTCTGGTAAACGGTGACCGTATCGACCACGTCGCCGGCGGCCGTTTCGCCGCCGATGAGATAGAGATCCAGGCCGATGACGGCCGCGGCCATGCCGGCGCGGGGTTGGGGCAGCGAGCCATGATCCTGCCAGTTGCTGCCCTCGATGGCCGTGACGGTTATGGGGGTGGGCGTGTCCAGAGGCGCGGCCGTGGGCGCCGCCTGGGGCCAGAGCTGGCCGGAGGTGACCAGCAGCAGCCCGCCCAGCAGCAGCACAACAATGACGCCCCAGCCCCAGGCCAGCCGCGCTGACCGGCCGGCCGGCGCGGCGCTTTCTTCAGCTGCTGTTGCGGCGGCCGTCGGTTCGGCCCAAGTGGGGGTGGTGAGCGGCGGGGCTTCGCCGGCCGCCGGTTTACCGGTTGCTGCGACCAGTGGCGGTGCGCTTTCCCGCTCGACGGCCGTTTCCATGCCGGGAATAGAGACCAACCCCATTTGCAGGGCGACCGTCGTCGCTTCCGTACGCGAGGAGACTCCCAGCTTGGCAAAGATGTTGCGCAAATGGACCTTGACCGTGTTATGGCTGATGGTCAATTCCAGGGCAATTTCCCGGTTTGATGCTCCCTGGGCTACGTAGCGCAGCACATCTAGCTCGCGCTCACTTAAGCTTTCGTCTAGTTCAGCCATGATCAGAGTGAAGGGTTAGCAAAGCTGGTAAAAACTGGCTTAGGGCACGGGCGTCACGGCGTACCCCTTGGGCACTTCCTGCTCAAAGGGGGGCGCCGGTGGTGGGGTGCTGTCCATGAAGATGATGGTCTCAAAGCCCAGGGCCTGCAAAAAGGCGCGCAGGTAGCGCTCAGCGTTTTCATCGGCCCGATCCAGGATGCCCGTTTCCAGCGCATCCTGCAAAATCTCGGTTTCCGCCGCCCGGCGCAGCTGCGTCTCTAGCTGGACATCGGGGCTGACAAAGAGACCGGTGCGCCGGTCCAGGACGTAGGAGGTTTCATTGTCCAGGGTGGCCACGAAAACTTCGGCCGGCGGCAGGTGGACCATGACCGTGGTGGGATCGACGACGACCAGATCTTGCGGCCGCAGCTTTTGCAGGTCTACCCCGGCAATCACCTCACCGTAGGCCACAAAAATCATGCTCTCGCCAAATAAGCCCCACAGCACGTCGCTGTTGCGGTCGGCCCGCATCATCTTCTGCATCTGGTAGGAAGCCGTTTCCAGCCGGGCCAGATCGTTGATCTGTTCCACGATAATGACCGGATCGGGCAGGATGACCGGCGTGGCTTCAACCACAATCTGCTGCACAAATTCCCGGATCGGTTCGGTAATCTGGCGCGTGGCGTTGACCCCCATGACCACCGTAATGACGGCAAAGGAGCTGATGGCCAGGAAGACGATCACAAAAAAATAGACCAGATTGCGCATGCAGTTGCTTTCATTCTTCATGGTATAACTATACGCGATCTAGGGAGTGGTTGGCAATTTTTCTCAGGGCGGGTTGGGGGGTGGGGGCTGGGGACTGCTGACTAACGACTAACGACTAACGACTAACGACTGGCTGTTCGTTGCGAATAACGGCCGCTTCGGGCACAATTGGCGGCATGGTTGTGGCTGCCTGTCAAATCCGGCTCCGTTTATACGACGTCCATTCGCTTAAGGATAAACGCTCGGTGGTCAAATCGCTGTTGGTCCGGCTGCCACGCCAGTTCAATCTGGCCGTGGCCGAAGTGGACGGGAATGACAATCACCAGACGGCCGTGATTGCCCTGGTCGCCGTCGGCAATGAGTCGGCTCATCTGCACGCGCTGCTGGAAAAAGCGGTCGCCTGGGTGGCCAACCATCGCCCGGACGCTCAGTTGGAGCAGTATACGATTGAACTGCGCTGACCAGAAGGCCGGTGACCGCGGACGCCGGTCATCGGGTAGGAATCAGAGCATGATCTTCCGCCGACATTTATCTCTTAGGCCTCGATTCAGCCTCGCACCCCAGCGCTGGCGCCGTGGTCTCCTGCTGGCGCTGTTGGCCTGTCTGTTAAGCTTGACGGCCGTCCCCACCGCCGCCCAGCAAGCCAGCCTGCCCGGCCTGACCCTGACGGCCGTCGCCGGCTATGACGGCTATTACAAGGCTTACGGCTGGCTGCCGGTGCAGATTACGGCCAGCAACAGCGGCCCGGCCCTCAGCGGTGAACTCCGCATCACCACCGGCAGCGCCCCCTCCGGCAGCGCCGTCGCCTATACCACGCCCATCGAACTGCCCACCCAATCCAGTAAACAGGTGACACTTTATGTCTACCTACCCACCCACACCAACCGGCTGAACGTGCAGTTGGTGGATTCGCGGGGCGTGGTGCAGCACGCGGTGCAGACCAACCTGCTGCGCTCTTTGGAGCAGGACAGCCTGCTGTATGGCGTGTTGAGCAGCGACGGCGGCCGCTTTACCTTTTTGGAAAGTGTGCTGGCCGGCCGGCCGGCGGCGGCCGTGGCCAATTTGAGCCTGGCCCAACTGCCTGATCTGGCCGCGGCCCTGGCGCCGCTCGACCAGCTCATCTTTCACAGCGTCGACAGCGGCCAGTTGACCCCGGCGCAGCGGGCGGCGGTGACCGAGTGGGTTGCCCTGGGCGGGCAGCTGGTGGTGACCGGGGGGCCCAGCTGGCAGCAGACCACCGCCGGCTGGGGCGATCTGCTGCCGGTCATGGTGGAGGGCAGCCGTTCCGTCGCCGATTTGCCCGGCCTGGCGGCCTGGGCCGAGCTACCCCTGCGCGATCCCGGCCCCTACGTGACGGCCGTGGCCAGCCTGCGCCGCGGCGAGCTGATTTTGCAGGATGGCGAGCTGCCCCTGCTGGCGCGGCGGAGCTACGGCCGGGGCGCGGTCTATTTCCTGGCCCTGGATCCGGCCCTGGCCCCCCTGCGTGATTGGGACGGCAACCAGAAGCTGTGGACGGCCGTCGCCGCTGAAGCGCCCCGCCTGCCTGGCTGGGCCGCCGGTTTCCAGCGCGGCTATGCCGCTGCTCAGGCGGCGCAGATTGTCCCCGGCTTAACGCTCCCTTCGGTCTGGTTCATCATCTTCTTTACGCTCGGCTACATTCTGCTCATCGGTCCGGCCAATTATTGGTTCGTGCGCCGGCTGCAGCGGCGCGAGCTGGCCTGGATCACCATCCCGGCCATCATCTTGGTGGTCAGCGCCGGCACCTACCTGGTGGGCACCCGCCTGATGGGGCGCGGCATCATTCTCAATGAGATGACCGTCGCCTATGGCCATCTGGAGAGTGACACGATGCGCGTCCATGGTCTCACCACCATTTATTCCCCTCGCCGCACCAGCTACGATCTGGTGATGCCGGCTGAAGCGCTGGTACGGCCGTTTAGCCAGGGCTATTCTAGCGGCTCGGGGATAGGTCAGGGCGGCGACGTGGCGGCCATGGAGCGGGACAGCCAGCTGATCGCCCGCGGCACGCGGGTTGATGTGGGCGGGCTGCAAAGTTTCGTGTCCGAGTATCACCGCCCCCGGCCAGCGATTTCCGGACAGGCCGGGGTGACCTTTGATGCCTCCGGCAGCGTCGTTTTGAATGTTTATCTGCAAAACAACGACGGCTGGCCCTTGGAAAATGGGGCCCTGATTTATGCTGACCGGCTTTATCCCATTGGCGATCTGGCCGCCGGCGCCACCTATGAAGGCCGCCATATGGTAATGGGCGGCGGCCTGTCTCCTATTCCCTCGCGTGGTTACTACGGCTCGCCCACGGCCAGCTTAATCAGTGGCCATATGGAGCAGCTGGTGGGTGGCCCTGATTACTGGAATAATCGCGCCCTCTTTGCCCGCTACCAGCTTCTGGAGGCGCTGTCGCCCGATTATGGCGGCAGCGGCGTCAGCCATCTGCCCACGGGCGTGGTCACCCTGGTGGGCTGGTCAACCGGCGACAGTTTACGGCTCGCCGTGGACCCTGGTCTCAATAGCTACCAGACATTTAGCAATGCGCTCTACTTTTTGGAGATGCCGGTCACGCCCAACGATTTGAGCGTCGGCGGCCTCATTCTGCCCCACGCCTTGCTGGACTGGCGCATTGTGGACAGCGAAGGCATGGGCGGCAGCTCGCCGGGCATCATCGGCTTTTTCATGCCGACCGGCCGGGTAGATTACGAATACCAGCCAACCTTCCGGCCGGAAAACAGGCAGTTGACCAGCCTGCGTATCCGGCTGGCATCGGCCACCGCGCGCAGCCAGCCGCCTCCGGCCGTTTTTCTCTGGAATTGGCTGGCGGCCGAGTGGGAATTGGTGGCCGATCTCAACTGGGGCGAGACGGCCGTGGTCGATTACGCCCCCTACATCGGACCCGATCTGGCCCTAAGGCTGCGGCTGCAAAACAGCAGCCCGTTTGGCTATGATATTGACGAGATTTATCCGGTTCTGGAGTTTGACTAGCGTGGCCAATATCATTGAGATCGAAGGCTTGACCAAAAAATACGGCGCTTTAACCGCGCTGCAGGAGTTAAACCTGGTGGTGCCCGAAGGGGCGGTTGTCGGCTTTATCGGCCCCAATGGGGCCGGCAAGACCACCACCATGCGCATCCTGACCACGCTGCTCAAACCGACCAGCGGCACGGCCCGGGTCGCCGGCTACTCCGTGACCGACGCCCCCCACGAGGTGCGCCGGGTGATCGGCTACATGCCCGACTTCTTCGGCGTCTACGAAGATATGAAGGTTTGGGAATACCTCGATTTCTTTGCCGCCTGTTACCAGATTCCCAGCGCCACCCGGCGCACCATGGTCGATGATTTGCTGGCCCTGGTTGATTTAGGCCACAAAAAAGATGAGTTTGTGGAAAGCCTTAGCCGGGGCATGAAGCAGCGGCTCTGCCTGGCCCGGACCCTGGCCCATGATCCGCAGCTCTTGATCCTCGACGAACCGGCCAGCGGCCTGGATCCCCGGGCGCGCATTGAGATTCGCGAACTGCTGCGGGAGCTGAGAAACATGGGCAAAACCATCTTCTTTTCCTCCCATATTTTGTCGGAGGTAGCTGATATTTGCAGCAGCATCGCCATTTTGGAGGCCGGGAATCTGATTGCCTACGGCGATATGGCCGACATGAAGCGGCGGCTGCGCACCCACCGCCTGATCCAGGTTAAATTTATCGGCGAGGCCGGTCCGCTGCAGGCGGCCCTGCTGGCCGAGCCGCAGGTGCAGGCGGTTGCCCTGGCGGCCGAACTTAACCTGCCGCCCGACATGCTCCGCTTTGACTTTGCCGGCGATGATGAGGAACTCAGCCGCCTGCTGGGTCGTCTGATCCAGCAAGGGCTGCCCATTGTCACCTTCCACGAAGAGGCGGGCAATTTGGAAGACCTGTTCCTGCAGGTGACGCAGGGCATTGTCAATTAGTGATGGGATGGTCACTACGCACCCGCCGGTCATGGTTCGTCACGCTCCCCTGTCATGGTTCGTCACGTTCCCTTGTCATTGCGAGCGACCGCAGGGAGCGAAGCAATCCCCGCGTTCGCAAGTCGGAGATGGCTTCGGGCTGTCACCCTCGCCATGACAGGCTTGGTAGTTGTGCCGGAGGCGCGCAAGCCGCGGCGCTCACATGGTTCATTACAGTCTGGCGGCCCTCTTTACAAATTCGACCGCAGACGGCCGACGGCGCGTACGCTGGCAATTGGCGTCGGCGGTCGGCGGTCTATGGTCGGCCGTCGTGCAAAATGGTAGGACGGGCGTCAACCATGCCGCGCCGCATATTTCTTGGGGCGGAACGCTGTGAATAGTCCGACGGCGCCCCACCAGGGGTGGCGGCCCCACCAGTGGTGGGGGCAGCTGGCAACCAACCCCATCTACCTGCGGGAGAAAGGGGTCTGGGGCAGTCCCCATCCCTTTTACGACCGGCTGGCGGTGCTGGTGCCGCTGATTCTGCTGCCCGGCCTGCTTATCGGTCTGTGCGGCGCGCCGGCCGGCCTGCTGCCGCTGACCGTGGTCAGCGAGCTGTTCATTGGCATCTACTGCTTTCTCTGTCTGCCGGCCGTGCTGCTGCAAGCGCTGACCTGGCTGGGCGTTTTTCTGGCCCCGGCCTTGACGGCCACCAGCCTTGGCCGGGAGATTGACCAGGGCAACTGGGACATTTTGCGCCTGACGCCGCAGCCGGTGGGACTGATTGTGACCGCCAAGCTGCTGGGCGCTCTGGCCCGGCTGCGCATCTGGCCGCTGCTCTGGCTGCTCAGCCTGCTGCAGGCGCTGGCCCTGGGCGCCGGTTTTCTACTGGCCGGCGGCGTTTACAACTGGTTCTGGGCCGTACCCGTCACTCTGTCCAGCCTGCTCCGGCCGTCGCTGGAGATCTTTTGGGCCGGCCTGCTGGGGATGACAGTTTCCCTTTGGGTGCGATCGGCTATAATGGCGCTGGTGACAACCTACGGCCTGCTGGTGTTGTTCCGGACGGCCGTCTGGCTCATGAGCTGGCTGCTGTTGTCGCTGACCGTCGAACTGCTGGGCGATTACGGGGCACTGTGGCCCTATTTACTGCCCACGGCGGCTTATTTACTGGCCAGCGCCCTGCTCATGGCGGTCCTGGCGCTGGGTTTACGGCCGTGGCTGTAGACAGGGTAATTGCCAATTACCACTGGGTGTGTTTCAAAACTTGTACTAAGCAAGGTCGAAGGATGGGTTGAACAGAAGGAAGACAACAATTAACTATTTCTTCTCCGCCTCAACCGAAATGAAACAGACCCATTACCAATTACCATCTGGCGAGGATTACACGGGTAGTAGACGATGACTTCCCTGCAAACGATTTTACAAAACCCGGTGGCCGTAAAGGAGCTGCGCGGCCGGATGCGGGGGCGGCGGGCCTTTGTCGTCCTGACTATCTACCTGATCATGATGAGCCTGCTGGTGACCCTGGTTTACCTGGCTCAGGTGGCTAATGCCGGCGCCGCTTACAGCAGTTCAGGCCGGGACGCCGGCCGAGCCATCTTCTTTACCATCCTGGCGGTGCAGGCCTTTCTGGTGACCTTTATGGCGCCCGCGTTTACGGCCGCCGCCATCAGCGGCGAGAAAGAGCGGCAAACCTACGACCTGCTGCGCACCACCCTGCTCTCCGCCCACCAGCTTGTTTTCGGTAAGATGCTCTCCGCTTTGAGCTATCTCTTCCTGCTCATTCTCAGCGCCGTGCCGCTGCAAAGTCTGGCCTTCATTTTGGGCGGCGTCAGCCTGGTGGAGCTGCTGCTGACCCAGCTCGTTATCGCCGTTGCCGGCATCACCTTTGCCATGGTCGGCCTCTTCATTTCCAGCCTGATGCGCAGCGTCCTGGCCTCCACGGTGACGACGCTGGCGACGGTGCTGTTTATGACCATTGGCGCTCCGATTATGTTAAGTATTACCGTGCCCATTTTCAGCTTTATCTTTTTGGGTACCGGTCCTTCGCCAGAGGTTGAGGCGCTGCTGCTGTATGGCTTACAGCTTTTGGGCTGGACCAATTTTCCGGCTACTCTGGTGGTCACCGAGGTTTTTCTGCTCATGGAAGATGCCATCTTCTATTTCAACACACCCGGCACCGGGAGGTATACCTACCATTTCATCTCCCCCTGGCTGCCCTTTAGCCTGTTGTATGGTTTGCTAACCCTCCTGCTTTATGCCCTCACTGTCTGGCGCATCCGGCGGGTGGCCGATCGGTAAGCGATATGGATGAATTCACCTGGTTAGAGCAGCAGTTAAAGCGCTGGGAGCAGCGGCGCCGGTTGACCGTCGCCCTGCTCTGGCTGCCGCGCGGGCTGCTGGCCGGACTGCTGCTGGCCCTGGTAGTGGCGGTGATGGCCCGCCTATACCCTTCGTTGACCAACAGCCAGGTAGGGCAAACGGCCGTCATGCTTGGCCTGGTGGGGGTCGCGGTCATGCTCCTCTATCTGCTGGCCGAGCGCCGTTCGCTAGAGCAGCAGGCCCAGTTTGCCGACCGGCAGTTTGGTTTGCGGGAGCGGGCTTTGACGGCCGTGCAGCTGGCTGACGGCCGGCTGACGGCGCCGCCCGGCTGGGCCGGCTGGCAGTTGGCCGAAGCGCTGCAGGCAATAAGCCGGGTCAATGTAGCCGCCGCCCTGCCGCTGCGGCTGGCCACGCGCGAACTTGGGCTATTGGCCGTTACCATGCTGCTGCTGGGGGCGGCCGTCATCCTGCCCAACCCGCAGACCGAAATCCTGGCCCAGCAGGCGGCGCTGGCGGCCGAAATCGCCGCGCAAATCGACACGCTGGAAGCCCTGATCGCCGAAATTGAAGCCAATCCCGAACTGACGCCGGAGCAGCAGGCCGCCCTCATCCAGCCGTTAGAGGCGGCCGTGCGCGAGCTGGAAGCGGGCGACTTGAGCCGCGCCGAAGCGCTGGCGGCCCTGGCCGAGGCGGAACTGGAACTGCGCGAACTGGCGGCAACGGCCGAAGCTGAAGCGGCGGCGGCCCGCCAACGCCAGCTGGCCACGGCCGCCGCGCCGCTGCTCAACAATCCCTTTACCGCTCCCCTGGGCGAAGCGCTGCAGGCCGGCGATTTGTCTGCCGCCGCCGCCGCCCTCTCCGCTCTGGCTGAACAGCTAGACCAGCTTTCACCGGAGGAGCTGGCGGCTTTGGCGGCGCAGTTGGCCCAAATGGCGGCCCTGCTGGACGAGATTGATCCCGAATTGGCGGCGCAGCTGGCCACGGCCGCGGCAGGGATGAACAGCGGTGATCTGGCCGCGGCCCAGGCCGCCCTGGAGAATGCCGGCGACAGTCTGGCCGAAGCCGCCGCCGCCCAGGCCGGCGCGGCCCAGGCCCAGGCCGCGGCCGCCGCTCTGTCCGGCGGACGCCAGGAGATGGCCCAAGGCAGCGGCGGCGACCCGGCGGGGCCCAATGGTGACCCGGCGGGGCCGAACGGCGACAGCGGCCCCGGTCAAGCCAACGGCGATGGCCCCGGCCTGCCGGGCGGGGAGCAAGGGGGCGTCGGCGGCACGACCGAAGGCGGCGGTCCGGCCGGCAGCCTCTACATTCCTGATTATGTTGACTTATCCGCCTTTGAAGGGGTAGAAATAGAACTGCCGGCCGAGTGCCGGGTAGATCCGGCGGCCTGCGGCCCGCTGCTGCGTGAATGGGCGGCTGAATTTGGCGATGAGCAGAGCCGCGTCCCTTATCGTGAGGTCTTTCGTGATTACCGCCAATCGGCCTACGAAGCGCTGAACGAGGATTACATTCCGTTGGGCCTGCAAGGGCTGGTGCGGGACTATTTCTCGTCGCTGGAGCCAGTGCAGCGGTAAGGCTGGCAAGAGCTAGAGCGAGAGGAGGAAGTCGGGCAAGACTCTCGCTCTAGCTAAGAGGAGTTAGATGTATGGTCTCCACGGCCGATCTGGAAGTTGAAGTTAAGTTTTACACGCCGGATTTGACGGCCGTGCGGCAGCGTCTTCTGGCGGAGGGGGCAGAGCTGGTCGCCGACCGAATTTTCGAGCGCAACATGCGCTTTGACAACAGCCAGGGTGAGCTGCAGCATAAACGGCAGCTGCTGCGGCTGCGCCAGGATAGGGCGGCGCGGCTGACCTTCAAAGGGGAATCGGCTCACCAGGCCGGTTCCGAGGCGCAGGTGCGCGAGGAGCTGGAAATCACCGTCAGCAGCTTTGAGACGGCCGTGGCCATCCTGCAGCGTCTTGGCCTTCAGCCGGTCCAGCTGTATGAAAAATATCGCGAAACCTTCCGCCTGGGCCCGGTGGAGATTGTTCTCGACGAGCTGCCTTTCGGCAATTTTGTGGAGCTGGAGGGCGAAGAGGCGGCCATTCGCGCCGTCGCGGCTACGCTGGGGCTGGATTGGTCCCGGCGCATTTTGTACAATTACCTCTATTTAATGGCCTTATTAAAGGAGCAACAAGAATTACCCTTTTCCGATCTTACCTTTGACAACTTCCGGCAGACAACCGCCACCATCACCGATATTTTAGAGCTTTTAGCGGTTAGCGCTTAGCTGTTAGCCGCTCACTTCTCACTTCTCACTTTTCACTCTTCACTCTTCACTTCTCACTGATTACTGTTCACTAATTACTTCTTTCCCCCCTCGAGGTTTCACCATGCTAGACAAAGCCCAAGCGCTGGCCGAAGAATTGACCCGGTTGCGGCGCGATATTCACCAACATCCTGAACTTGGTTTTCAAGAATTCCGCACCGCCGCCCTGGTGGCCGATACCCTGGCTGAAATTGGCCAGATCGAGGTACAGACCGGCGTCGGCCGGACCGGTGTCGTCGGCCAGATCGGCACCGGCGATGGGCCCACCATTGCCATTCGCGCCGACATGGATGCGCTGCCCATCGACGACCATAAGGATGTGCCTTACCGCTCCCAGAATGACGGAGTGATGCATGCCTGTGGCCATGACGCCCATACCGCCATTTTGCTGGGTGTAGCCCATTTGCTTAAGCAGAGCTTTGCCAGTGAGAAATGGCATGGTAACGTCCGGCTGCTCTTCCAGCCTTCGGAAGAAGTTTTCGACGACAATGGCAGCAGCGGGGCGACAGCCATGATCGAGGACAGGGCATTGGCGGGTGTGGATGCGGTTATTGCCCTGCATGTGGCTTCGGAGCGGCCGACTGGCCAGTTTCATTTTCAGGACAATTACGCCCTGGCGGCCGTGGATGCTTTTGAGGGCTGGCTGCGGGCCAGCGGCGGCCATGGCGCTTACCCGCACCAGACCAAGGACCCGCTCTTTATTCTGCCCAGCGTCATGACCACCCTGTATGGCATTCCCTCGCGGCGGATTAACCCGCTGCGCTCCTGCGTGGTCAGCCTGGGGCAGGTTCATGGCGGCACGACCTCCAACGTCATCCCCGGCGAGGTTTACCTGCATGGCACCATTCGCTCCTTTGATCCGCCAGTGCGCGAGCAGCTGTGGCAGGAAGTGGAAAATGCCTTCAAATTGAGCGAGGTGATGGGGGGCAGCTACGAATTCCACCTGCAAAAAGGGTATCCCGCCCTGCACAATGACCCCCAGGTCAACAACTGGATGCGGCAGGCGGCCCGGGATCTGCTGGGTGACGAGGTTATTCACGAGGCTGAATTTGGCATGGGCGCCGAAGATTTCGCCTACATGGCCGAAGCGGCCCCCGGGGCGATGTTTATGCTCGGGGCGGCCGTGCCGGACGGTATCCGGCGCAACCACCACACCGATATTTTTGACATTGACGAACGCGCGCTGCCGCTGGGGGCGGCCGTTCTGGCCGAAACCGCGCGCCGCTTTGTCACCAAAAAGGGATAAAGAGAATGGCCTATCGCCATACTCTTTATCAACGGGAACATCATGAGTAACAAGAACAACGCTTACCGGCGCTGGCACGAAGAAGTTGTGCAGCCCGTATTGACCCGCTTTCCGGAGCGGCGGGAGAAGTTTGAGACCAGTTCCGGCATTGCCGTGGCGCGACTGTACACGCCGCCCGAAGAAGATGAACTGTATCTGTCACAAATCGGCTTTCCCGGCGACTACCCCTTTACCCGCGGGGTGCAGCCGACCATGTATCGCGGCCGTTTCTGGACCATGCGCCAATATGCCGGGTTTGCCACGGCCGCTGAATCCAATGCCCGCTACAAATTCCTGCTCAGCCAGGGCCAGACCGGCCTCTCCGTCGCGTTTGATCTGCCCACCCAGATCGGCTATGACCCGGACGACCCCATGGCCTTGGGCGAAGTGGGGCGGGTGGGGGTCAACATTCCCTCCCTGGCCGACATGGCCATTCTCCTGGACGGCATTCCCCTGGATAAGGTCAGTATTAGCATGACCATCAATGCCCCGGCGGCTATTCTGCTGGCCATGGTCATTGCCGTGGCCAGGAAGCAGGGGGTGCCGGTCAACAAGCTGCGGGGCACCATTCAGAACGACATTCTGAAGGAGTATGTCGCCCGCGGCACCTATATCTTCCCGCCCCGGTCGTCCATGCGGCTGATTACCGATATCTTCGCCTACTGCGGGCAGGAGCTGCCCCATTGGAACACCATCTCTATCTCCGGTTATCACATTCGGGAGGCGGGCAGTACGGCCGTGCAGGAGATCGCTTTTACCCTGGCCAACGGCCTGACCTACGTCCAGGCGGCCATTGACGCTGGGCTGGACGTGGACCAGTTTGCCGGGCAGCTGTCATTTTTCTTCAATGTGCACAACAATTTCCTGGAGGAAGTGGCCAAGTTCCGAGCTGCCCGGCGGCTGTGGGCCGATTTGATGCGTAACCGCTTTGGAGCCAAAGATCCGAAAAGCTGGCAGCTGCGCTGCCATGCCCAAACGGCCGGGAGCACCCTGACGGCGCAGCAGCCGGAAAACAACGTGGCCCGGGTGACGATGCAGGCGCTGGCGGCCGTTTTGGGCGGTACCCAGAGTTTGCATACCAACGGCCGTGACGAGGCCCTGGCCCTGCCCACCGAACAGTCGGCCCGGATTGCCCTGCGCACCCAGCAGATTATCGCCTATGAAAGCGGTGTGGCCGACACCGTGGATCCCCTGGCCGGTTCCTACTACCTGGAGTCTCTGACCAATGAGCTGGAAGGTCGCGCCCGCGCCTACCTCAAGCTGATTGACGACATGGGCGGCATGTTGGCGGCTATCGAATCCGGCTTCATCAGCCAGGAAATCCAGGAGGCGGCTTACATTTTCCAGCGACAGCTCGAGGCTGGCGAAGAAGTTGTGGTCGGCGTCAATAAGTTCGCGGAGCAGGAAGAGCCCCACATGGAACTGCAGCGCATTGATCCCGCCATTGAGGCTAACCAGCGGGCGCGGGTGGCCGAACTGCGGGCCAATCGGGACAATGAACGGGCCTCAGCTTTGCGCGATCAGTTGGCGGCGGCGGCCCACGGCCGTGACAACCTCATGCCCCTCCTGATCGAATGCGTTGAAAACGACCTGACCCTGGGCGAAATCTGCCATACTCTGCGCGCCGCCTGGGGCGAATATCGTCCCACTTATGAGTAAGACCAGATGACCAACGACGAACGACCAACATTTGTCCTTTGTCGTTGGTCGCCTTTCCTAAGGATGAATCATGATCAAGAAGATTAACCATATTGCCATTGTCACCCCGGATCTGGACGAGGCCACCCCCTTTTGGGCCGAAGCGCTGGGTCTGACGGTGGCGCACCGAGAACATGTGGCCGAGCAGGGCGTGGACGTGGCCATGCTGCCCATCGGCGAAAGCAGCATCGAACTGCTCCAGCCCACTGACATGGAGAGCGGCGTGGCCCGCTTTATGGAGAAGCGCGGCCCCGGCATTCATCATATTTGTCTGGAAGTGGACGATCTGGATGCGGCTTTGGCCCGCTTGAAGGCGGCAGCCGTGCCGCTGATCAATGAGGAGCCAACCATTGGCGCCGGCGGCCGGCGGATGGCTTTCGTTCATCCTAAAGGGGCCGGCGGTGTTTTAGTAGAACTGTACGAGTAAGTAAGCGTCTAAAAATCACAGGGCGCAGACCGGAGTAATCTTCAAGATTGCTCCAGTCTAAGAAACGCGAAGCTGTTTCTGGATAGCCTCTAAGGCCAAAACGGCCGTGTCGGCCAGGAGGGACAGATGGACGATGATGAAATTGCGACTGCTGACCTGACGTATGAGGACGACCCGCTGCCGCTGGACGCACCGGTCCAGGTGGCGCCGGCGGCGACAACGTCTCGGGGAGAGTCTCGGGGCGAGTATCTTAAGCTGGGCGGGCTGGTCGTTGTCTTTCTGTTCGTTGTAGGCGTGGTGGCCTGGACGGCGCCCCTGGTGGGCCGAATTGTCCCCGCCGTTCTCGGTCTGGATGCGCCCGGTGTTCCACTGACCGTTCCCGTGGAAGACAGCGACCCACTGGAGACCGATTCTGCGCCGGCTGCCGATGATGTGGCAGGCAGCGATGAGGAATTGCCGGCCACGGCCGTTGAGGAGGATGAGGCCGATTTCCCCGCTGAGCCCACCCCGACGCCGCGCATCCATCTGGTGCAGCCGGGCCAAAATCTGACCATGATTGCCCGGCAGTATGGCGTCACGGTAGAGGCCATCGTCGCCGCCAATAATCTGACCCGGCCTGACTGGATTGAAGCCGGCATGACGCTGGTCATTCCCTGACCCGCTGGCTGCTCTTCGGCCAGTTACCGCCAGCGCTGTTCCCCAAGGCTAATTACGCCGCCGTTTGGTACGTGGCTTGATACCGCCGCGGTAGCTGGGTGCTTCGAGTACGAAAAAGGTGCAGCGACTGCCGTCGAACATCCGGGTAGCCAGCCGGTCGTCTATTTCGTCGATGGGTACGGCCGTGGTGATCACTGTTGGCAGGCGAGCATTGTACCGGTAGTTAAACAACTGGTACAGCTTTTCCTGGGCCCAGGCCGTCGCGCTCTCCGTGCCCAGGTCATCCAGGATTAACAGGGGTGCCGTCTTCACCTCATCAAACCGTTTGTCCAGGCGCACGTTGCTGCTGGGGCTGAAGGCCGCCCGCAGATGATCCAGTAAATCGGGCACAACGACAAACAGGGCCGGGTCGCCATTCCTGTTGACATAATTAGCTATGGCCGCTGCCAGATGGGTTTTGCCGTTCCCAAAGGCCACGCTGTTGAAGACCAGCCAGTCGGCTGGCTTCTCGGCAAACTCCCGCGCTGTTTCCAGCGCCCGCCGCAGGTTTTCCGATTGGCCGCGGGGCAGTTCCCCTTCCCGCAGGTTAAATGCTTCAAAAGTCTTGTCAGCGTGCAAACTCAGGCTGGACAGATCGGATTGATCTTGATCCACCCCGGCGCGCCGGAAATCAGGGGCCAAAATGGTGACGATCTGGGTCAAGGTCGAATCTGCCAACCGGGAACGGATGCGAATTTCAATCGCTTCCAGCTCCACGTTGGTGGTGACAACTGTCGGCAGCCGGTTGTTATAGCGGTGATTGAAGATCTGATACAGTTTTTCCTGGGCCCATTCGGTGTTGCTCTGGCTGCCCAGGTCGTCCAAAATGAGCAGCGGCGAGTTGCGGACCTGCTCAAAGCGCTGGTCATAGCTGCCGCTGGCCGATGGGCTGTAAGCCGCCCGCAGATGATCGAGCAGATCGGGGGTGTTGATAAAGAGGGTGGGCTGGCCGAGCGCCAGTTGGTGATTGGCTATGGCCGCTGCCAGATGGGTTTTGCCACAGCCGTAGCCCCCTTTAATGAGCAGCCAGCCCTGCAGCTGCTGGGCAAATGCCTGCACCCGATCAAAAGCCATCTTGAGATTGCGCTGTTTGGGTGGCGTCAGGCCAATGCCTTCGGCGTAGAAGGTGTCAAAGGTGCAGTGCTGCAGCGGACCCAGCTGGCTCATTTCCACCAGTTGGGCAAAGCGGCGGCTTTCCTGTTCGGCCGCGCGGCAAACGCAGGCTACCGCCCGGCCAAAACGAGGGTCGACCGGAGGCACATCGGGCACCACAAAGCCCAGGCCGCCGCAGTGGGGGCATTCTGGCTTGCCGTTGCCGGGCCCCTCGCCGTCGTGATGGCCGTTACC
>Ga0114946_10000852_pt1 | contig 20808 bp, 14 predicted proteins | sample WalLakDeSediment_FD_88676 | JGI IMG/M metagenome (GOLD analysis project Ga0114946, IMG submission 88676) | Lake sediment microbial communities from Walker lake, Nevada to study Microbial Dark Matter (Phase II) - Walker Lake 11/02/13 Deep Sediment | ecosystem: Environmental > Aquatic >...
CTTTCTGGGAGATGAGCCGGATCATGTACGAACAGGTTTATATCCTCGGCGTCTGGCGCGATCCGGATATCTGGGCAGTTAACGAACGGGTGCTGAATGTCAAACTGTCTGGTGCTACCCCATTCTTCAATATCCTCGAGTGGGATCTAGTACCATAAAAGAATCATGCAACCGTCAGATGCTGAAGCCTGATTGCCTTTTGTCTTGGCACTGACAAAAATACTAAACCGGGGTCCGAACCTTTTCCAACCCATAAATGGACAAGGTCGGACTCCGGAGTTACCATAATTGGGTAACCAATATGACCCGTTATATCATCCGCCGTTTACTTCAAGCTATCCCTCTGCTTTTCATCATCAGTTTTGCATTGTTCTTCATGATGCAGAAAATGGGGGATCCGCTGGCAACTATGGGTGGCCGGACCATTACTCGTTCTGCGGACCGCGAACGGCTTACCCGCCAGCTTGGCCTGGATAAACCGATCGTCGTTCAGTATCTCTATTGGTTGATCGGAAACGATTGGACCATGATTGATATGGACGGCGACGGCATCGCCGAGACACCAGGAACTCGTAAAGGAGTGATGCGCGGCGACTTTGGCACCTCCCTGGTCAGCCGCGGCCGGCCAGTTTTGGACGTGATCTGGGACCGGCTTCCCAACACTTTATTGTTGATGCTGACAGCTGAGGTAATCATCATTTTAGGTGCCTTACTGATCGGGGTTTATTCCGCCCTTCGCCAGTATTCATTTATTGACAACACCATCACCAGCGCGACCTTTGTGCTGTATTCCATGCCTGTTTTCTTCTTTGCGCTGGTAGTCATGTATATCTTTGCGGTAAATTTCAAAAAGTGGGGCTTACCTTACCTGCCTACCGTAGGAATGTTTGATCCTATGGTAGGAAAAACAACGCTTGAAGTCGCCAAGCATATGGTTCTGCCAGTGATGACCCTGTCATTCGGTTATTTTGCAGCTTACAGCCGCTACATTCGTAGTGCTATGCTGGAAGTGCTCAGCAAAGATTACATCCGCACAGCCAAATCAAAAGGATTACCTCGCCGGCAAGTTGTCTATGTTCACGCACTGAAGAATGCCTCGCTGCCGATTGTCACCGTAGTTGGGTTGGATTTACCTTTCCTGTTGGGAGGGGCAATTGTCACTGAACGCATCTTTGCCTGGCCAGGGATGGGACGCCTGTTCCTTGATCACGTCTCGCGCGCTGACACACCAGTGGTGATGGGTATCTTAATGCTGATTGCGACAGCAGTGATTGTCTTCCAGATCATCACTGATATTGTTTATGCCTGGCTCGACCCCCGAATTCGTTATGGCTGATATCCTACGACCCACAGAAGCACAACACCTGCTAACACCGGATGTCTTGGAAGCTCCTCCTCTGAGCTTGAGCAAGATGGCATGGTTACGTTTCCGGCGTCATCGCATGGCTATTTTTGGCTGTGTAGTATTAATCCTTATCATAATGTACTCAGTGGGAGGTTCACTCTTTTTCAGTGAGGCCTATGCCAATAAGACGGAGACGACCAAGCGTTTACAAGCCCCCTCTGCTGAACATCCTTTTGGAACCGATACTATCGGGCGAGACATCCTGGCGCGGACAATCTATGGTGGACAGATTTCCTTACTCATTGGTCTAACAGCCGTCATCGTGCAGGTCTTTATTGGGGTAATCATTGGTGCCATATCCGGTTACTATGGGGGCTGGTTAGACAGCGTTCTGATGAGATTTACGGAGGCGATATTGGTCGTGCCACAGATTTTCCTGCTGCTGGTGATGGCCAAATATTTTGGCGGTCAATTGCCTAACATAAACCTTTTTGGCCGAACCCTTAGCGGCAGTGTAGTGGTGATCATCCTGATTATCGGCCTGACCAGTTGGCCATATTTAGCCCGTATCGTCAGGGCAGAGTTCCTTTCTCTTAAGGAAAATGAGTTCATTCTTGCCGCTCGGGCGATCGGCACCCCAACCAATCAAATTATCTTCCGTCACATTCTACCTAACAGCATCGCTCCCATCGTGGTTACAGCCACTTTGGGCGTGGCCAACGCCATCACTTTGGAGGCTTACATCAGTTTCCTGGGGTTAGGTGTGCGACCACCCACCGCCACCTGGGGTAATATGCTGGAAGGCGCGTATAATTACATTGAAACGGCTTATTGGTTGTGGTTGTTTCCTGGCTTGTTGATCGTATTAATTGTCCTGAGCATTAACTTCGTTGGCGATGGACTGCGAGACGCCCTAGATCCCCGAAGCAGGGCTATCTAGTATGATAATCGTCCGGATGAAGCACACCGACACCATCAGGTGATAATCACCAGGATGCTATGAGCCACCTACTTGATGTAACTAACCTTAAAACCCGCTTCCGTACCCCTGAAGGAACCGTTTATGCGGTGAATGGGGTCTCTTTTCATCTTGAAGATGGCGAGACTCTGGCGGTTGTGGGAGAGAGTGGTTGTGGAAAGTCTGTCACCATGCTCTCCCTACTGGGGATGATCCCGATACCACCTGGGGAGATCGCCAGCGGTAGCGCACTTTACCGAGGACGTGATCTGTTGAAGTTAAAAGATGCCCAGTTAGAAGACATCCGTGGCAAGGAAATTGCCATGATCTTCCAAGACCCAATGACGTCACTCAACCCGGTTCTCACTATCGGACGGCAAATCACCGAGGCTTTATGCGTCCACACCAACATGTCTAAGAAACAAGTCCGGGAGAAGGCGATTGAACTGCTCAAGGCAGTGGGTATCTCTGATCCCTACAGATGCCTGGATGAATATCCCCACCAGTTCTCTGGTGGGATGCGCCAGCGGGTAATGATCGCCATGGCGCTGTCGTGTGAACCTGCTTTGTTGATTGCTGACGAACCCACCACTGCTTTGGATGTAACCATCCAGGCTCAAATCGTCGAGTTGGTAATTCGCTTGAGAGAACGAATGGGCATGACCATCATCTGGATCACCCATGATCTGGGAGTGATTGCCAGTCTGGCTGACCGGGTAATTGTGATGTATGCTGGTTTCATCGTCGAAGAAGCCAAAGTGGACGATATCTACGACGACCCACGCCACCCATACACTCTTGCCCTGCTGGCAGCTCTACCGCGGGTTGACCACCGGAGGAAACAACGTCTAAAATCAATCCCCGGCGCGCCCCCCAATCTATTGATCGAACCTCATGGCTGCCCCTTTGCAGTGCGCTGCGAATTTGCTTTTGACCACTGCCGGGAAGAAAACCCTCAGCTCGTTTCAATTGCCAACGAGCATCAGATTGCCTGTTGGTTGGACACAAAGACTGGTAAACCGAGATGAACGATTCTTCACTTCCACTGGTGCAAGTCAAAGGTCTTAAGAAACACTTTCCAATAAAACGCGGCATCATACTCGAACGCCAGGTAGGTGCGGTACGCGCAGTTGATGGGCTTTGTTTTGATATTTTTCATGGGGAGACACTTGGGTTAGTAGGAGAAAGTGGTTGTGGTAAAACCACCGCCGGGCGCACTATCCTGGGATTGTACCCCGCTACTGAAGGGCAAGTTGTCATTGACAAACAGGATCTCTTCTCTGCTAACAGTCGCGAGATACTTGCCATCCGGCGGAAAGCCCAAATGATATTCCAGGACCCGTTTGCCTCGTTAAACCCGAAATGGACTGTCAACTCAATCGTCAGTGAACCACTGCGAGTACATAAACTCGTTCCCCACCAAAAAGCCCGCACTGAGCGGGTCAAGGAACTCCTGAATCTGGTGGGATTAAGCAGTAGTCACGTCAACCGCTTCCCGCATGAGTTTTCTGGCGGTCAACGACAGCGAATCGGCATAGCCCGCGCGCTGGCTTCCGACCCGCTCTTCATCGTTTGCGATGAACCTATTTCAGCACTGGACGTTTCGATCCAAGCCCAGGTAGTCAATCTGCTAGAAGACCTGCAGGATCAACTTGGGTTGACTTACCTGTTTATCGCACACGATTTAAGCATGGTGCGGCATATTTGCGATCGGGTAGCGGTTATGTATCTGGGGTTGATCGTGGAACTGGCAGACCGAGATGAACTATACGAAAGATCCCTGCATCCATACACCAAAGCGTTGTTATCTTCTGTTCCAATCCCCGACCCCAAAAAGGAGCGAGTTCGGAAGCGTACTATACTGGAAGGTGACGTACCAAGCCCGTCAAACCCTCCACTTGGATGCCGTTTCCACCCGCGCTGCCCAGTCGCCAACGAGCACTGTTCTGATGAACCACCAGAGTGGCGGGAAGTTTCACCCAATCATTGGGTGGCCTGCCACCAATTCTAAGTTATGTTGATAAAATACATAAGAAGGTGAATTATGTTCCATCCTGTTTTGGATCTAGAACAGCTTCTGCGCGTCCCCCATGTGGACCCAGACTATGGTTATGATATTTCCCCTGACGGGGAACAAATTGCCTTTTCATGGAATCCAACCGGTCAATGGGAAATTTTTGAAGTCAGATTGAAACCTGAGCAAGAAAAAACACGAGTGGGGGAGGGCTCTGCTCAACCGGTTTATAACATCGATACCACTCCTCGGCAAATCACCACTGGAAATGGCGCCAAGTTCTCCCCACGCTATTCTCCAGATGGAAGTAAACTGGCTTATGCATTGGATCTGGATGGTGGAGAACTCTTCGATATTTATATTTATGACCGGGAGACTGGTGAACACATTAACCTGACACCCGACACACCCGACGCCATCCAACCCAACACATGCTGGTCGCCAGATGGTTCGCAGATCGCCTTCCTGTGGAACCGCACTGGATGTTATCAAACCTACGTGATGCCCTCTGAGGGGGGCGAAGCACACCTCATCCTGGACATCCCCTTCCCAGGCTGGGATATTCGTTGGTCACCAGATGGCAAACATATTGCTGCGATTGTCGAGGGTCGCGGCCAGGATTACCATACGTACATTGCTCCGCTAGAGGGAGCTGAGCCCTGGCCAATTACTCTAGAAAACGACGCCATCAACGCGGTTGGCTCACGTTGGTCACCTGATGGCAAACTACTCGCATTCAGCTCTGATATTAATGGATATTACAACCTTGGCATATACGAAATCGAAACGCGAAAGATTACCTGGGTAACCGATGGCGAGGGCGATAAACAAGCACCTTCATGGTCGTCTGACGGGAGTCGGCTGACCTATGTCCTGTCAAAAGGCGCTCAAACCTGGGTAGGTTGCCTTGTTCTTAATGATTGCTCCATTCGCCTTTTCCAGATAGAACCCGGGGTGAACTACGAGCCGCGCTTTACACCGGATGGTGAGAAGATCATCTTTGTCTTTGAGAACTACCGCAAGCCGGACGACCTCTGGTTATTATCCCTGGTTGGTGAAACCACGCACCAACTCACCCAATCTCTACCAGATGAACTTCAGGACGCGCCGTTTATCATCCCAAAGGAGATTACCTATCCTGCCATGGATGGTGCCAGTGTACCAGCCCTTCTTTTCCAACCTCAACAATCCGAACAGCTGCCACCGGCTGTAGTAATCATTCATGGCGGTCCTACCTGGTTATTCCAGTTCTTCTGGTACCCAATCATGCAGCACATGGCCAGCCGGGGTTGGGTAGTACTTGCTCCGAATTATCGCGGCTCCAGCGGCTATGGACGAGAATGGCAACTTGCCAACCGATTCGATTTGGGGGGTGTGGATACTCAAGATGTCGTGGCTGGCGCAGATTTCCTGGTGCGTGAAGGCCTGGTTGATCCTACCCGGGTCGCTGTTACGGGCACCTCACATGGCGGCTACCTGACTATGACCTGCCTGACCCAATACCCAGATCGCTGGGCTGCCGGTTCGGCTGTGGTACCTTTCTTAAATTGGTTTACTTCCCACAAGAATTCACGCGAAGACTTGCAGCATTGGGATAGGGAGAATTTTGGTGACCCACAGGAAAACTATGGTCTTTGGTACGAGCGCTCTCCGTTTTTCTTCCTTGATCGCATCCAGGCACCAGTCCAACTCATCTGTGGCGCTCATGATCCCCGTTGCCCAGCCAGCGAGTCTATCGCAGCCAGAGATGCACTCCTGAGGTTAGGAAAGCCGGTTGACTTCGTGCTTTATCCTGACGAAGGTCATGGTTTCTTAAAGGTGGAAAACATTGTCGATGCTGCTCTGCGACGCGCTGAGTTTCTGGCGAAGGCGTTAGAAGCAGGAGGGCTGGATGGGGATCAGTCAAAAAACTGATCTTTTGATTATTGGTAGCGGCCCAGCAGGTCTCTCAACGGCTCTCCACCTGCTTAAAAAAGGGGCTTCATGGGCTGACCGCATGCTGATCCTGGAAAAAGATGCCCACCCTCGCCCGAAACTATGTGGTGGAGGCATAACCCGTCTGGGATTGGATCTATTAAGAGATTTAGGCATTCAATACCCATTACCCGTGCCTGCAGCGCAGGTCGATGATGTACGTCTCATTTATAATAATCGTACGATCCATGTTCGCGGTAAACCCCAGTTTATGGTCGTTGATCGCTCTGACTTCGATGATTACCTGGCACAAACCGCTCGTCAATCAGGTGCAGTCATCCACGAGAATGAGGAGGTAGACCGGTTAGAGCCAGGTGAAAGTTTTGTGAGAGTAGAAACAAATATTGGTGTGTATCACGCCCGGTGTGTAGTGGCAGCGGATGGATCGATGGGGGTCGGTCGGAGATTAATACGTGACACTGGTAAGTCCAGCCAGGCAGCACGCCTGCTAGAGGTTGTAACAAATGCACCAGAAAACGCGGCACATTTTAGTGATCGCTTCGCTCGTTTTGATTTCACACCAGTTAACAAAGACCTGCAAGGATATTTCTGGGTTTTCCCAACAAAAGTAAACAATCAACCTTGCTTTAACATCGGGGTATACGATGCTCGAATAGCTCGCAAGCGGCCTCGAGCCAATCTGCCCAAGATTCTCAAATCCAATTTTCAAAAGCGAATTGAAACAAATGATGAAATAGAATTAGCTGGACATCCCGTTCATTGGTTCGCTCCCACAAACCGTTTTTCGCTTCCAAGAATATTACTTGCTGGAGACGCGGCTGGAGTCGACCCACTCTTCGGCGAGGGCATTGCCCCAGCTCTGGCTTACGGTAAAGTGGCAGCAGACACCCTGCAGCGAGCTTTCCAAACCGGTGATTTTTCCTTCCGAGATTATCGTCGCCGAATACTGGCATCAAGACTTGGTTGGTATCTCTGCGTACGGTGGTTTATCGCCTGGACATGTTACCATTTAAGCGGTAAACCGAGATTGATGCACAGCCTGTGGACTTTCGGAGATTGGCTAGCCCGGAAATGGCCTGAGCCAAGACCCCTCAATTTTCAAGAAACCCGTGAATAAGTCAATAGTTTTATTACTTTGGTTTATGATTACTTTGACGCTGCTGGTAAAATTTCATAAAAATAGAAAACCAACCAAATTATAATAATTTATGAAACGACCTCAAATTTTATTGACCAATGACGATGGTATTGATTCACCAGGCTTATGGACCGCGGCTGAGGCTCTCTCAGAGCTGGGCTTTGTAAATGTTGTAGCACCGCGCGACCAGGGTTCCGGCAGCGGCAGAAGTATGCCGATGACGTCCGATGGGCTGATCCATTCTCAAGAATTAAGGGTGGGTGAGAAGGACTGGACTGTATACGCTGTCGGTGGTACACCTGCCCAGGCAGTTCTCCATGCCGTGTTGGAGGTGCTGCCAGATAAGCCTGATCTGGTGGTCTCAGGAATAAATTACGGAGAAAACCTGGGAACGGGTATTACCATCTCTGGCACTGTTGGCGCGGCTCTGGAAGCTGCTTCGTTGGGTATTCCAGCCTTGGCGATTTCGCTGGAAACCGGACGAGATTTCCATCTCTCATACTCCCGCGAGATCGATTTTTCAACTGCGGGTTATTTTGCTGCCTACTTTGGACAAGCACTACTTGATTTAAGTATGCCGCCCGATGTTCATGTTTTGAAAGTCGATGTACCTTCAGATGCCACCAGAAAGACCCCATGGCAAATCACCCGCCTTTCGCGAATACGCTACTATGAACCAACACCACCCCAGAGGGAATCGTGGAATGTTCCAGGAAGGGTTGATTATCGCCTGATGGGCAACATGCCTCATGATGATGTTGAATCTGACGTCCATGCCATCCGGGTAAAACGAGTAGTCTCAGTCACTCCCTTGAGCCTGGATATGACATCTAGAGTTCAATTGGATCACTTGGAGAAGATCATTCAGCGAGAACTTAATCCGCCAGAATAAGCAGGTTATTTCATTATCTACGTTTGTTCTAGTATACTTTTCAGCATCAGGGAGTGGACTGATGGATTGGCTGCCAGGATGGATTGAGGTGGTGACATAAAATCCATCTCCCCTTGCATATTGGTAACCACTGCTCCAGCTTCCCTGGCGATCAATCCGCCGGCAGCCACATCCCAGGGGTACAGGTGTGCCTCCCAAAAGCCATCGAAACGTCCCGTAGCGACATAACACAGGTCAAGCGCGGCGGATCCTAACCGGCGAACTCCCTGACTGTGCAACGAAAAATAGGCAAAAAGTTTCAGGTGGTTTTCCGGATTGGTACGAATGTCATATGGAAAACCAGTTACTAAAAGGCTGCTATCCAGGTCATTTGTGGAAGACACTTTGATGACTTCCCCATTCAACCACGCCCCTTTGCCAGATTCGGCAGAAAAGCATTCATCCCGGATCGGGTCGTAAACAACGCCAATCTGTATCTCCCCTTCACTTGCGTATGCCAGGGATACAGAAAAAATGGGCACACCGTGAGCAAAATTCACAGTGCCGTCCAGTGGGTCGATGTACCACTTGTGTTTGTCATCCCCAATCAACCCGGCGCTTTCTTCAGAGGTCGCACTGTGGGCTGGAAAGCGACGTCGGATTTCTTCCAATAGAAAAGCCTCAGATTGACGGTCCATTTCTGTAACTGGATTGATAACACCTTTATAATCAACCCGATGGTTGTGGTTAAAACCAGGGCGTTCTCCAAAACCAGCGCGTAATATTTCTCCTGCCTGGCGGGCAAGTTCCTCTAAATCTATTATTTTCGGTTTCATAGCGAATTTTCTCTAAAGGGGATTGATCCTTTTAATATTTTCGCTGTAGGGTTTTAAAGATCACCTCGCTGCTCAGCTGCAAGCCGGTGAAAAAAATCTACCAGAAAGCGATGGCGGTCTTCAGCAATCGCCCGTGCAGAAGGAGTATGAAGCAGGTCTTTTATCTTGATTAATTTAAACAGGAACTCGTGATATGAACTATGGGGTTCATGCGCTTCTTTTTCACCAGTTTCCAGGAAGCGGGGCGATGGCTCAGCAAAAATGGGTTGTCCAACCACGACATCATAGGCAACTGTGCGGACAACACCAACCGCTCCAATAACGTCTAATTTATCAGCATCGAACAGAATCCTGGCTTCAAGTGTCTGCGGAGGTTCTGAGTTATGGCGGAAACGATGAGCGCGGATGCAGTGCTGGACAGCTGAGATGCGATCTTCCGGCCAGCCCTCGTTGGCTAATACATGGTGTGCAAACTCGGCTGAAGCGTGGTGGTGATCCAGGCGACCTTCTTCACCACCATCTGTCTGGCTACCTTCAGCATCGTGCAGAAGGGCGGCCGCCTGAACGATCTCCAAATCAGCCTCTTCAGCCCGTGCCAGCCGTTCAGCCATGGCATACACACGGCAGATATGATCGAAGCCGTGAACGGGATCAGTTGCTGAATACCAGGAACGGGCTACATCTAACGTCAACATATTCTGATAATTATCCCGGGTACAAGACGCCTCGTTTAATCACCCTCTCTACCAGGTTGACACCAAAACGATAGCCAAGATGGCGATAATCATCAACTTTGAGGAAGATCAAGTCTGCCTGTTTGCCAGGTTCGATTGAGCCGACCCGGTGAGCGCGAGAGATTGCCGCAGCAGAATTAATGGTGGCAGCAGCAATGGCTTCAGCTGGGGTAAGGCGCATATAACGGCACGCTAACGCAATCGCAAATTGCATACTTTCACACCAGGCAGTGCCAGGATTTAGATCGGTTGCGATAGCAAGTAAACCATCTGCGGTTAGGATATCGCGAGCGGGGGTGTAATCTTTTTCCGCCAGGCCAAAGGGTGTACACGGTAAAGCTACTGCCACCGTCTCGCTCTTGCCCAGGATGGAAATATCACCCTCAGATGTTGCAACCAGATGATCAGCGGAGGTTGCTCCCAACTCAGCTGCTAAGGCTGCCCCTCCCAGGTTATCGAATTCGTCCGCATGGATTTTCAACGGGAAACCCAGACCAGCTGCAGTTTCCAAAATACGCCTGGATTGTGCCAGGTTAAACGCACCTGTCTCGCAGAACACATCCACAAAAGGTAATTCCAAATCTCCTCGATCAGATGTTTGCGTCCCCCACCAATCTCGGACTGCTGGCAACATCTGGTTGCAAATCAAATCGGTATACCCATCGGGGTCATCCTTATATTCGGGGGGAATAGCGTGCGCGCCCATAAAAGTAAGCGCCAGATCGACAGGTCCTTGTTGGTCAAGAACCAGTAATGCTTGCAACATGCACAGTTCCGTTTCAATTTCCAACCCATATACGGTTTTCGCTTCAGCGGTGGTGGTACCATGAGCTAACATTGTCTGCAACCGGGGACGGGTTTCATCAATTAAGGACTGCAGGGAGGCTGCGCGGGTTGAACGTACCGTAGACAGGATGCCTCCGCCAGCAGCCAGGATCTCCAGGTAAGTCTTGCCCTGTAGCCGCATCTCGAACTCAGCCGAACGGTCTCCAGCCCAGAGTAAGTGGGTGTGAGGATCAACAAAACCGGGCATGACCACCCGGCCAGATGCATCCAGAGTTTCTTCTTCGGGATAGCTTGCGCGTAACTCACTGCTTTCACCGACAGTGACAAACTTGCCATCCCGAATGAGAACAGCACCGTTAGTAATCAAGCCCAGCTGGCCAAGGTTACGCCCCCGTTGGGGTCCACCAGCCAATGTTAGTAATTGAGAAGCAGAGTGAATTAGCATAAGCAGAATTGTACTATAGGTAAAGAACGATAAATAACCGGATTGCCACATAAATTGGGGTCATGCAGCACTCCAGATCAACCCAATCCAGTCATGAAAGATCAGGTGAATCAGATTATGCTTCATGTTCAAGGTGGTAATGAGATTTCTTACGAGATAAAGAGTGATTTATATGGATGAATTGAGTTCGATCCAGAAGGCAAAACTTCAGTTCCAAAGTGTGCGATTAACCATGCCTTAAGGCGGGTATCGGAAACCAACCTCCATGAGTCATGATGATTTTATCACTATACTTTCATTTATTGACCATCTGTACTATCTGTGGTTTAATTTTTAGCATAATTAATAAAAAGGCAATGATGGAAACGAGTAAGCCTGTGGCAATTTACTAACCAAAGCCAGGCTGGCAGCGACCCCGGGTTTGGTGAAAGCCGGGGCAGACCAACAGGCCGAAAATCCTTCCGGAGCCGTGAACTGAAATAGTTACCCAGTCTATCTTCATGTGGGCATCGTCAACTTGCTTTTCCAACCCTATGCTCAGGATCAGGCTGTACGACTAAACTAAGGGAGCCGGTTTCATCAACCGTTACCAGAGATGCGAATATTCGCCAGTCAGTTTTTTCTTGGGCCGGTCCAGATACAATAACCAGGTAGACGGAACAACATATGACTGAACGGCTGTATTTGGTTGAGGTGCCTGTTTATACGGGAACCAGGGTGGTACCGCGGGAATATTATTTCTCTCGTCCCTGTTATTGGACGAGAGTTTTTTGTTAAGACAATCATCCAAAAGAAAATACGGAGGAGACATGCCTTTTAAAGATGTACCTGTCAAAGTAGACTTTCCAGCCCAAGAACGGGAAACGTTGAAATTCTGGAAAGAGACACGCGCATTCGATATCTTACGGCAAATACATAAAAATGACCTGCACTGGTCGTTTATCGACGGCCCAATAACCGCCAATAATCCCATGGGAGTCCATCATGGTTGGGGACGGACTTATAAAGACCTGTTTCAACGATTCTGGGCAATGCGCGGACGAAAGCTGCGCTACCAAAACGGCTTCGATTGCCAGGGTTTGTGGGTCGAAGTCGAGGTGGAGAAGGAAATGGGGTTCAAGACCAAGAAGGATATCGAAGAATACGGGCTGGAGCAGTTTGTGCGCAAATGCAAGGCACGCGTTTTGCGCTTCGCTGCTGTACAAACTGAGCAGTCCATCCGTTTGGGATACTGGATGGATTGGAATGATCCTGACCAGCTACGCCAGTTATCCGAACTGATGGCGACCAACCCCTCACAAGAAATCACTGTTGAAGGTCCAGAAGGAAAAGTCACCGGCAATGTTGAGCAAATCATCGGCCGGTTAGGGTTACCGGAATTGGGTGGCAGCTACTTCACTTTTTCCAACGAAAATAATTACATGATCTGGACTTTCTTAAAAAAGTGTTGGGAGAAAGGTTGGTTATATCGTGGGGTGGATGTGATGCCCTGGTGCCCGCGTTGCGCCACGGCCATCAGCCAACATGAAATCGTCACCGATGGTTACTCGGAGCTTACCCACCCTTCGGTGATACTGAGATTTCCAATTACCGAGCCTCAAAAAGACCAGCGTGAATCCCTGTTGGTTTGGACCACCACCCCCTGGACTTTGACAAGCAATGTAGCCGTGGCTGTTGGACCGGACCTGGACTACGTGAAGGTCAGACAGGGTGAGGAGATTTTCTATCTCTCCAAAGGCACGTTGCACATGTTGCAAGGTGACTACCAGGTGCTTGCTGAGTTGAAAGGCAGTGATATGCAAGGATGGCGTTATCAAGGTCCTTTCGATGATTTGCCAGCCGCCCAGAAAGTTGGTGGGCACCTGCAAAGGACAGAAGCCGCCAGGATGGGCACGAAGAGGGTAAGTTCCAGCACAAGCCAGGCACACAGGGTAATTTTATGGGAGCAGGTTGGCGAGACAGAAGGCACAGGAATCGTCCATATCGCTCCAGGTTGTGGCGCTGAAGATTTCGTTTTAGGCAAAGAGCATAACCTGCCGCTGATTGCCCCTCTGGAAGAAGAAGGTTATTTTATTGACGGCTTTGGCTGGTTATCCAAAATGCACGTTTCGGAAGTTGCCAATCCCATATTTGAAGATTTGGAACGCAAGCAACTCCTCTATCATGTTGCCCCCTACACCCACCGCTATCCAACCTGCTGGCGATGCGCCACAGAACTAGTCTTCCGCCTGGTGGACGAATGGTTTATCAGTATGGGTGAAGTGTACGATAAGCCCCGGGAAAAAATCACACCCGAAGAGAAAGCCCGCTCCTTGCGCTATCAAATCATGGACGTAGTCGACCAGATTCGGTGGATACCAGAATTTGGCTATGCCCGGGAAATGGACTGGTTGTACAATATGCACGATTGGATGATCAGCAAGAAACGCTTCTGGGGGTTGGCATTGCCCATTTGGGTTTGCTCAAGTTGCGATCACTTCGAAGTCCTTGGGGATGAAATCGAATTGAAAAAGCGGGCTATCGAAGGATGGGAGAAATTCGAGGGGCACACCCCACACCGTCCATTCGTCGACCATGTCAAAATCACTTGTCCACAATGCCAGGGACGCATGGATCGCATCCTTGATGTCGGTAACCCATGGTTGGACGCTGGCATCGTCCCTTTCAGCACTCTTTGCTACCGCAGCGATCCTGAGTATTGGAGAGCCTGGTATCCTGCCCACTGGATCAGTGAATCTTTTCCAGGCCAGTTCCGCAACTGGTTCTACAGCTTACTGGCAATGGCGACAGTGATTGACTACAGCCCACCCTTTCTGGAGAACTTCACATACGGCACCTTATTGGCAGAGGATGGACGAGCCATGCATAAGAGCTGGGGTAACGCCATCGAGTTTAACGAGGCTGCTGATAAGATGGGTGTGGATGTGATGCGTTGGTTGTACTGCGCCCATAAACCTGAGAACGATTTACTGTTTGGTTACAACCGAGGTGATGAAGTCCGGCGTGGCTTCTTAATCCCCTTCTGGAATGTATACAGTTTCCTGGTGACATACGCCAACCTGGATGGTTGGTCTCCCGACAGGGTGAGTGACCCAGGTAAAAGCGAGAATGGCTTTGATCGCAATCAACCAGATGGAGAGACGCCAGACAGCAAGAACCTGCTCGACCGTTGGATATTAGCCCGGCTCAACCAGGTGATCGCGGTGGTGACGAACAAATTAGAGAATTCCGATCCACTCAGCGCCACAATTGCCATGGAGTCACTCCTGGATGACCTGACCAACTGGTTTGTACGGCGCAGTCGCCGGCGCTTTTGGAAGAGCGAACACGATGCAGACAAGCACTCAGCGTATGCAACGTTGTATCACGTACTGGTGAAATTTACTAGATTGCTGGCACCATTCATCCCCTTCGTGACCGAAACCGTATACCAAAACCTGGTTAGTTCAGTCTATCCACAGGCATATCAGAGCGTTCACCACTGCGCCTGGCCAACAGCCGACCAATCCGCTGTGGACGATGCCCTGCTAGAACAAATGGCCTTGGCTCGTCAGATTGCCAGCCTGGGGTTGAGCGCTCGCAACACCGCCGGGTTGAAAGTGCGGCAGCCGCTTGCTAAAGTCCTGGTTTATGCCCCAGGAAAACGCGCTTTGGATGCTCGTTTTGTAGACATTGTCATCGACGAGCTCAATGTTAAGGAGTTTAATTTCGTAGAGCAAGCGGGGCAATTAGTCAGTTACCGCATACTCCCTGAGAATCAGATACTGGGACCACGTTTCGGCGCCCGGTTTCCTAAAGTACGAGCTGCTTTGAATGAATTGGAACCATATAAAGTAGCCGAGCAGGTCCAGGCTGGAGCACTCATCCAGATTAAGGTGGATGGGGAGTATATCGAGTTGAACCCCAATGAAGTCGTAGTACAAACCCAACCAGTAGAGGGTCTAGCCATTGCTGCCGACCGGCTTGTTACGGTTGCTGTTGATGCAGTAATTACACCGGAATTGCGAGCAGAGGGATTGGCTCGTGAGATTGTACGACGCGTTCAAGCCATGCGAAAAAACGCTGGTTTCAATATTGCTGACCGCATTACTACCTACTATCGGAGTGATAACAATGATATGGAGAAAGTGATCGATGCCTGGGCTGAGTATATCAAAGCTGAAACGCTGACTACTCAATTAGTATCCGGGGATCCCCCACAGGGGGCATACTCTGAAAAGCACAAATTAGACGGAATAGAACTTCTTTTAGGCGTAAAACAAAATTGATTTTCAGAGAGTCAGCTCCCTGGATTTTAAAACCAGGGAGCTTTTATTATTTAAATTGATTGCGTTTAACAGATCACGGCAAATAACCGAGAAGAATCTGCTCACTAAAGTCACTTCAGGTTAGAATAGACAAGAATTTGCCATCCACAATCGGGAATACTGGGTTCTACAATCTTTAGATATATCAGATTAGCTATTAGCGTGAGGCAACATGTTCAAACCTGTCTCCCCCAACCTGCACATAAATCAAATGGAAGAAGGCATTTTACGTTTTTGGAGACATAATCAAATCTTCGAAAAAACCAACGAGCTTTGCAAGGGTTCACCAGAATATGTCTTTTTCGAGAGACCGATTTCTGCCAGAAATCAACCTGATGTCAATCACGTCTTGGGACGAGCTATAAAGGATATGTTTCTCCGCTACAGGACGATGAATGGATATCATGTCGTCCGTCGCGCGGGTTGGGATGCTCACGGGCCTCCGATCGAGTTAAAGGTTGAAAGACAGCTTGGGCTTAATTCAAAACAACAGATTGAGGGGTATGGCATCGCCACATTCAATGAGTTATGCTGGCATTCTGCCTTAGAATTCATCCTTGATTGGGAACGCCTGACCGAAAGAATTGCCTATTGGGTTGACCTGGACAATGCCTATATTACATACACCAACGATACCATTGAATCAGTATGGTGGCTGCTCAAAAATCTTTGGGATAAAGGTCTGCTCTATCAGGCTTTCAAGGTTGTACCCTATTGCCCCCGCTGTGGCACACCGCTTTCTTACCACGAAGTCGCTCAGAGCTATAAGAAAACAGAAGGTCTGTCAGTCTTCTTCCGGTTACCTCTGGTTGATGACCCAAGTACCTCATTGTTAATCTGGACTGCCAAACCCTGGACTCTGCCAGGCAGTGTCGCTGTGGCAGTGCATCCAGATAAAGATTACATCATCATCGAACGCGATCAATCCGAAGGCGGACGTGAACGGCTGATCCTGGCTAAAGACTGTGTTGCTACTGTATTCAAAGACGAGCCTGTTGAATTGGGAGAAACCTTCAAAGGTAAGAAGTTGAGGGGCTTACAATACCGCCCATTATTCACATTCCTGGTGCCTGACAAACCCGCCCATTACATTGTTTTGGATGAATTTGTAGACACCAACAGAGGGAGTGGACTAGCGCACATTTCCCCAGCTTTTAACACGCAAGATTTTAAGGTATTGATGGATTGTGGGCTGCCTATCCTGCAGACCATAGCTGAAGATGGAACTTTTTTGCCAGAATTTCGCCCATGGAGCGGGAAATTCTTCAAAGATGCTGATCCGCTCATTATCCGAGATCTTGAGGCGCGCGGTTTGCTATTCCGTCTTGAGACCATAGATCAATCCTATCCATACTGCTGGCACTGTAACACAGCACTGCTTTACCTGGCTCGAGAGACATGGTCTTTACGCACCACCCAATATCAGGACAGGATGATAGCGTTAAACCAGAACACCAACTGGCATCCTGACGGAAATATAAAAGAGCACTTTGACTACCAGCTTAAAAGCGATCAGGATTGGGCGCTGGGTAGAGAGCGGTATTGGGGAATACCGCTGCCTGTCTGGGATTGTAAGAGCTGTCACCACCAACTGGCAGTCGGCTCAATGACGGAACTCAATCATCTTTCTGGTCGAGACCTTCATGAATTGGATCTACACCGTCCTTACATTGACGAGGTCTTAATCTCTTGTCCAAAATGCAAAGGACAAATGGAAAGGGTAAAAGAAATTGCCGATGGTTGGCTAGAAACAGGGTTGGCTTCGGTAGCGCAGTGGCATTTTCCATTTGAGGGAGAAGACATCTTCAAGAGCCAATACCCAGCCGATTTCATCTGCGAAACGTCTGACCAAACTCGTAGTTGGCTCTATTCCCTGCACGTCCTCAGCACTCTGGTCTTTGACAGCGAAGCGTTCCGCAATGTGGTCTGCCTGGGATCAATCCGGGACAATGAGGGTAGAAAGATAGCCGAGGTATCTGGGAACGAATTTAGTCCATGGGAGATCATTAATTTCCACGGGGCAGATGCCTTTCGCTGGTATCTTTATTCCACAAACCGCCCAAACCAGGACTGTAGGTTATCAGCAGATTTAGTTGGTGAGGTTGTTAGAAAATTTACATTGCCTTTGTGGAATGTGTATTCATTCTTCATAACCAATACAAATCTAGATCAATGGATACCTCCATCCGAACACAGTCCCTTTGGAAGCGAAGCCTACCCGTTGAACAACCTGGATCGCTGGGTCATATCTGAGTTGAATCTCCTGGTCAAAGATGTCACCAGCGCTTACGGTAATTTTGATTCGATCGGCGCTACTCAACCAATTCAAGCATTTATGGATATATTTTCGAACTGGTATTTACGCCGTTCGCGCCGCCGCTTTCATAAGAACAAAAACAGAACAGATAAACAGGCTGCTTACATTACCCTTTATACGACGCTTTTGACTCTTAGCAAGCTGCTCGCCCCTGCAATGCCCTTGCTAGCAGAAGAACTGTATCAAAACCTGGTGCGCTCTGTTGATCAAGAATCCAAAAGCTCTATCCATATGCTGGACTGGCCTCGTTTTAAACCCAATCTAATTGATGAAAAACATAACCAAGAAATGCAGCTTGTAAAAAGACTGGCATCATTAGGGCACTCAGCACGCAACCGGGCAGGCATCAAAGTTCGTCAACCTCTGTCAGAAGCGATATTTGTTGTCTCGAGTATGGATGAGATGGATTGTGTAAAAAAACATGCTGAAATCTTGACAGATGAGCTCAATGTGAAACGGGTAGAGGCATTCATTCCAACTGGAGAAGAGAAAGTTGTGGAAGTAATCATTGATGGGCAGCCTTATCAGATACAAACCGAAGGTAACGATCCTGACAACTTTAATCCTCCTAAGGTGGTCTTGGCATCTAAAGGGTCCTACCTGGTCGCGTTGAATACCGAACTGACAGCTGACTTAATCGGGGAGGGATTTGTTCGCCAGTTGACAAGGGAAATCCAGGATTTACGCAAACAAGCTGGTCTTGTTATTGGCGAGCAGATTCAGATCTATTACCAGGCTCCTGCCTGGACCAGCGTTATTATCCAGGAATACCACGACCAGATCATGACAGAAACGCTCGCAATAGACTTGCACGCAACTATACCCCCTAGAGAAGCCAAAACTCGAACAACGGTATTCAACAACGAACAGGTCACTTTAGGTCTGATGAAAGTCACTTGATCACAGGTTGCACCATGAGACTGGTCCAAACCTGATACTACCTGAGGTAAAATGGAAAGATTGGCAATCCAACCAAATATTTGTTTTGCAACTTTTGATAAATCATCGGAGAGATATTCTTGAGACAAATCCTACGCGATTATTCGCTGTTATTCGTGTTAGCCGGAAGTATTATCGGTTTAGATCAATGGACGAAGTACCTGGTTAGATCCAATCTGGCATTGGGAGAGACATGGGTTCCCTGGGAGTGGTTAGAACCCTATGCCCGTATCGTGCATTGGAAAAATACTGGGGCTGCTTTCGGTATCTTCCAGGGGTTTGGCGATGTCTTTACCGTCCTGGCCATATTGGTTGCTTTGCTCATCATCTACTATTACCCCAAATTATCTCAAGAGGATTGGACACTGCGTCTGGCTTTAAGTCTCCAATTAGGTGGCGCGTTGGGAAATTTGATTGACCGGTTGACGCATGGTTGGGTCATCGATTTTGTCTCGATTGGGAATTTTCCGGTTTTCAATGTCGCCGATTCCAGCATCACGACCGGTGTTGTGGTTTTGGTATTGGGAATATGGATAAAAGAGCGGCAAGAGAGAGCTACCAGAGGCCAGCAAGAAGGCAACCTGACCTCCGGCAGGACTTCAGATAAGTTTACTGAAGAAACTTGAAGCGAGCAACAGATTGAATAATCGCCAGATCGTATTGCACTTTAACGATCCAAACCCCCAAAGGTTGGATAAGTTTCTGGCACAGAGTTTACCAGAGTTCTCCCGAACGCGTTTACAAGCGTTCATTCGAGATGGCTTAGTAAGAGTGGATGGCGAAACCGCGCAGAAGGGGGGTCAAGCGTTAGGTTTGGGCTCATCCATCGAAGTGGATGTGCCTCCACAAAAACAAGCTGAACTGGTACCCGAAGAAGTTGAACTAGATCTCATTTATGAAAATAAAGATCTCCTGGTGGTAAATAAACCACCAGGGATGGTGGTGCATCCATCTGCAGGTCATGGATCAGGAACGCTTGTACATGCTGCCCTGGCGCACGCCCCGGATATCGAAGGTGTGGGAGGTGAGCAACGCCCAGGGGTTGTTCACCGTTTGGACAAAGATACTTCCGGTTTGATTCTGTTAGCCAAGAATGATGCTTCCCATCGCTGGTTGCAGAACCAGTTCCGAGCCCGGCAGGTTGTGAAAACTTACCTGGCCTTGGTTGATGGAAAACCACCAACTGCACAGGGACGAGTAGAGGCTCCTATCGGGCGGGATCCAGCTCATCGTAAAAGGATGGCAATCGTCCCTTTGAATAAAGGGCGCCAGGCGATCAGCGAGTATCGAACCATTGAAATCTTCCCCCACCATACTCTGCTAGAAATTAAACCAATTACTGGGCGAACACACCAGATTCGGTTGCATATGGCATTCCTAGACTGCCCGGTTGTCGGAGACCGGGTGTATGGTCGCCGGAATCCCAGCCTGAAATTGGACCGCCATTTCCTGCATGCAGCCCGACTAACCGTACTTTTGCCTGGTGAAAATGAACATCGAACCTTTGAGGCGCCAATCCCTGAGGATTTGGAACTCACATTGGAGGAACTAAGAAAATGGATGTCGTAGACTTACGTTCAGACACTGTAACTATCCCCACTCCAGCAATGCGTAGAGCCATGACCGAAGCAGAAGTGGGAGATGATGTATATGGGGAAGACCCTACCGTAAACCGCTTACAACAAATGGCGGCATCAATGATGGGTAAGGAGGCCGCACTTTTCGTTCCTTCCGGAACAATGGGAAATCTGGCAGCGATCCTGGCTCACTGTGGACGGGGAGACGAAGCAATCCTGGGGACTCTGTCCCACACCTTCCTTTACGAAGCTGGGGGAATGTCTGCTTTGGGCGGCATCCATCCCTGTCAAATCCCTAACCAACCTGACGGAACGCTAACGATTGAAGATATCCAATATGCCATCCGCCCTGATGATCCTCACCATCCCACTACCCGATTGGTCGTCTTAGAAAACACCCACAACCGCTGCGGCGGCGTTGCACTAACAGTTGAATATACACAGGCTGTAGGAAACCTGGCGCATGAAAATGGACTGCTTCTTCATCTGGATGGCGCCCGGATTTTCAATGCAGCCATTGCGTTAGGAGTAAAACCTACAGATTTGACCAATCCAGCAGATTCGGTTGCCTTCTGTTTGAGTAAAGGATTATGCGCGCCAGTTGGA
>Ga0114946_10000853_pt1 | contig 20800 bp, 51 predicted proteins | sample WalLakDeSediment_FD_88676 | JGI IMG/M metagenome (GOLD analysis project Ga0114946, IMG submission 88676) | Lake sediment microbial communities from Walker lake, Nevada to study Microbial Dark Matter (Phase II) - Walker Lake 11/02/13 Deep Sediment | ecosystem: Environmental > Aquatic >...
AGAACAAAACTATAAGGCAGGGGCGGATTAATCCTACCACTCCTTTTTCACTAGTGGGATATGTATATAACGAAAAGAAACAGAAAAGTTACAAGTCGTAGCAAACAAGTTGCGCAACTGCAGATAGTTGTAACTTTTCCGAATTAAATCGTTATACACATATGAAAGGAGAAAGAATAAAAAAAAGAGAACCGAAGTTCTCTCTATGTTTTTTCTTACCACCTGCGAATAATTCGACCACCACCTCTCTTGCGCTTCATTGCCTTGAACTTTGCGATGTCCTCTTCACTCATGTCATCAGTGTCTCCACGCTCATTGTAGATGTCCTCTTCTCCACAATTTCCACAATACGCTAGTGCGTCATTTTCTGTGTCCTTACCTAAGTTATCTCCGCACTCAGGACAATATAAATCACATGCCATATCTTTATTTGTTTTGGTTTATATAGTTATAACGAATAGAATCAGAAAAGTTACAGTTTAGAAGTTTCTATAAACTTCTCTACCATGTTCTGTTATTTTACTCTTATTCCACGGGCTTGGTGCCATGTATGTTTCCAGAACTTTGCATTTGTAACTAGCAGCTTCGCATTTCTTTTTTGCTGACTCAAGAGTTCTAGCGGTGTCGTTCATAAAGTCTCCGCTTTCATTGTGTAGTGTGAACTTTGCCATGTCTTTATTTGTTTTGGTTTATATAGTTATAACGAATCATTTCAGAAAAGTTACAACTTCGTTGGTAACAAGTTACGCATCGCCATTTCATTACGTGGTGTAAACACAAAACAAAGAAGGGTCCGAAGCAATAAACAACGGACCCTCTTATGGTCCCTTTAAATCCTACAAAAAAGGGACCATTATAGCATGCATAGACTATGTAATCTTGAGCGCTAAGTGGCCTAAATCCTACAAAAGGCCCTATGCGGCAGCATGTTAGCTTTCAGCTGCTAGTGGCCCTAAATCCTACAAAAGGTCCCTTGCAGCTGTGTGGCCCTTAAGTGGGCCGAGCGCTTGCATGCATGATTAATATCTTATGCATAAATATTTCAAAGTAATATTGGACCATGGTCCTAGGGTCCCTCGATTGGGACCGCATGTTATTATAACGTTTGATTTTAGAAAAGTTACAAAAAACTAATCCAACATCATTAAATCTTTTGCAACAGAAATGTTAAAATTATCTTCAAACCAATTCCAAACCTCAAATTTATCAGTTCCAACCTCAAAGATAGTTCCATTGTGGGTAACAAAATCTGCATCCAAATCATTATCTTCATTTACAGGAATATCTCCCAACTCTTTCCAAAGTTTTTTAGCAACCTCAATGCAATTTATATCATTGCCCGCTTTTTGCTTTGCCCTTGCAACAAAATCATTAACACTAAGTCGCATTAAGAAGTCTTTTTTATCTTCATTGAAGTTGTAGGAAATGCCCTTGCCCTTCGTGTATTTTGATAAAATGGAGTTCTCTACGTAGTATGTAGGTGTATCGGAAGACTTATCAACACAAAGGTTAAATTGCCCTTCTTGTCGTAAAATTTCATGTCCTAATTTATTCGTTTTCATGTCTTTTGTTTTTTGGTTGTACTACTATAACGATTTGTTTCAGAAAAGTTACAAAACTAATAATACCACTCAATAAAGTCAGCATCAGCAAGTTCCACAACCTCTCCTAAATAGGAAAGAGTTACCTCTCCTTGATTGCTTAAAACTGAAATCTTTAAATCATCTAGTTCATATACCATCCCATCAAAAGCAATGTAATTCTGCTCAATTTCATTTGCCTGAACAACATCGTGTTCTCCAAGTTCATCCATCAGGTTAATAAACCCCTCTCCATCACTAATTGATTTTGTTGACTTTATTGTTAACTCTTTGGTATTTTGATTAAATTCTATTGAAATCATTCTGTTTGTTTTTGGTTTATATTGGTATAACGAAAGAAATTAGAAAAGTTACAATCACTTTTTGTATCTTGGGTAATACAAATAAGCAGAAGTATATGTTTCTCCATCTTCTAGTGTAATAGAACTAAGCCAAGGATATTTTTCACAAAGCTCAATACCTACCACTTTAAGTCTAGTAGAGCTAGGTCTAGTGTTGTCTTTTTCAGAGTGTGTATTTACATACATATCTACTTTTATCTCTTCTCCACTTTTTGTTTGTGCAAACTTATTATCTTCCATTTTCTTCAGATTATATTGGTATAACGAAAGAAATTAGAAAAGTTACAGTTTTTATATGTTGTGCGTTTACGCCACGTAATTAAGTGTAACTTTTCTGAACAGAATCGTTATATCACATATAAGACCACTAGGAATATAGAAAACACAAAGCCCAGAAGAAAAATCCACTGGGCTCTGATAACTAAATAATAAATAACAAAACAATTATATGAAAACAATTGTAGTGTGTGAGGACTGGATTTGAACCAGCGACACCGAAGGGTTCAGCTTCGTGCTCTACCAGACTGAGCTACTCACACATAAAATAAATATATGAATGAAATTTGATAATATCAAGTCCTGTACAAAAAAAAGTCCCAGGATATTCCCAGGACTTTTTAAATCAACCAGGAAACACGACTAACCTGATGTTTTTAATATGAAACCAGGAGCACCGTCCTGGTTGCAGGAAGCTGGAAAACACGACTAAACCAGCCTCCTGTATAATCTTTTTAAACTTCTAACAACTGGTTGCCTCGACTGGCTTCCGTCCCTGCCTGTTGGGGCTCGTTGAATCTATAACGAATCGTTTCAGAAAAGTTACAGTTACTACTGGTGCACTATATCTGAACACTTATCGCTCATGTAACGGTTAACTTCTTGGTAAAGAATTTCAGTGTCGTTGATTTTCTCAAGCGTTTGCCAAAGTTCATGTGGTAAGTCGTCAGCGTCTAAGTGGTGCCGACCCTCTGTAAATACTGAAACAGTACGATAGAATGAATCTTTTGGGTGAGTATTCTCTGCGATAAATTTATCGAGAATTGTCTTTTGTCTTTTAAGTAAGTGCCTTGCCATATCTTATTTTTTTTGGTTACAGTAGTATAACGAATCATTTCAGAAAAGTTACAAAAGAAAGCGGTGATGTGGCGAGTCCCCTGTGGTAACCCACTCTTGTTGCACACTCATGCCACACCCAATATGCCCTTGCTTTACCGCTTCATGTAGTTATAACGAATCGTTTCAGAAAAGTTACAATAGCTCATATCTTAATATGTCGGCTATCATTTCATCTTTGCCCTCAAATCCAGAAGCACCCTTGTTGCACCAGAGTTGCTTGGGCTCATACCAGAAGTAGTCATCCACCAGTAAATCATCTGAATCTTCTTCATCATATCCCAGTTCAGAACAAATCTCTCCGTGTGTCTGCCCCCAGTTTTTTAGAAATGTTTCGATTTCTTCCTGCGTAATTAAAAACTTAGAATACTCTGAATTACCAACTCCTGAAATTCTTTTTATTAATTCATCAGGGTCTGTATGAAACAGATGGACTGCATTTACTGTTGCAGGCACAGAACTCTCCGCATCCTCTATCCACTCGTCTAAGTGCCAGTATGCAACTTGAACAGGTTCGCCTCCAGTTTCTATATAAATATTAACACTCTCGCTATCAATATCTATTTTAAGGTTTACATATTTACTCATCATCGACTCCTTCCCCAAATACGTGTGAACCAATTGATTTCAAGTGTTCGCCTACTACATTGTATAGGTCAATAACAAGGAAGTTGTCCACTTCAAATTTAACTTGTGTAAATGCGTTATCAGGATGCGTAAGGTACACGTATTCTTCCATGTCCTCATCATGATTAGCCTCCACGATTGTGGCTACATTGTATTCTCTACTCTCTCCGAGCTTCGTTACTACAATGGTGGTCGGGCTTGTTATCTCTAGCTTCCAACCGTCATGCTCAATTTTTCTCATAATATAATTGTTTTTGTCCACACCTATAACGAATCGTTTCAGAAAAGTTACAAACCCATTTTTTATAAGGGAGAGTTATTCGCTGCTAAAAGGGAGATTTCCGTTTCATATGTGTATAACGAATAGTTTCAGAAAAGTTACAAACAAGAAAACCCCCAGCTAATCGACTGGGGGAATCCTTTGGACAAAAAACAAACTAAACTATGAACAACTAAAACTTTTATTCTTTTTTGAGACTCTTCACGGTCTCTATGTATTTCTTCTGCAGGTCTTCTGCTGCAGCTACATCAATGGTCTTGAGACGGGAGAGTAACGAATTGACACCTGCGTCTTTTACTGTCACTTCGCCATTAGCTATAGCGTTTAATTTTCCCGTTATTTTCTTTTCAAGCTGTTTTCCGAATGCACTCATCTTTCTTGTTTTTGGTTTACTCTTCTATAACGATTGTTTTCAGAAAAGTTACATTAGAAAAATTTTGTTTGAAGATAAAGAGCTAAAACATCAGTTGCTTTTCTTGAAAGTATGTATCCTCTATTGTTCCAACGGAAATGCCCCTTAATGATTCTTTTTTCTCTTGGGATATGAGAATACCCATCAGTATTGGCAACAATGCTTAAATCAGCCTTAGTTCGCAATTGACGACCCTTCTTAAAACCTCTCTTGGTTATAACAGTTCGACCCTCTTTTGTTTCAGAGTTAAATCGGTATTCTGTAACATCTTTGGTTTCAACATTATCGTGTGCTTGCCAATGTTTAATTTTTCTTTGACAAATGCTTATTAACATTGGCTCAACAGAGTTGGGGCAGCCTATGTGAAAAATCATGTGTTCAATCTTATCAGCTAAAGCCTCAATTGCTTCATAATCTTCTTGAGTTACAAACTTTGGGTCATTCTCTTCGTCAAAGCCATTCCACATATAATCATGGAAGTGTGTTACCATCTTAAGTAACTCCTGCTTTACCCTTTCCTCAAAGCTTATTTTTACCTCTATCAATTGATTCAATTTCATCTCTTTGTTTTTTGGTTACAGCCTTATAACGATTGTTTTCAGAAAAGTTACACAAATAGACTATCCTGCGTAGATATTATGTTCTGTAAAAACTTTAGCTTCTAGATTATCGCCCGTTAATCCCTCTAGTTTATCTATGGGTTGTAATTCCTTTATTACATCTGAATCCTTTTGGCTCAAATGGAATGACCACCCTAAAGGTCCTAAATACTGTGGTCTAGACGTACCGCTTCCATTCTCTTTAAATCGGTATAGCGTTATTGCAAAACCTTTATCTTGACTTTTTCTTTTTCTTGCTATAAAATGTGTTGCTTCCATACTTGATTGTTTAAACTTTTGTTATATTGATATAACGATTGTTTTCAGAAAAGTTACACAATTTACTTTTTTCTCTTCTTGTTACCCTTTCCAATAAATTTAGAAAATGGATGGTAATTTTCAACCTCTTTCAATGTTGGGTAGTACATAGGCTCTTTCCTAAAATCCTTATAGGGGTCTGTGATTTGAAAAACCTCTTGCTTAGGGTTTTCAATAATCAAATTAGAATCAGAAAATAAAATAGGCTTATCCGAGTTTCTAATAATCTCCATTGTCTTTTCCTTATCCTTTCGGGTTTCAGAATCAATGACAACAACATCATCAATAGTTAATCCACGCTCCTTCAAGATTTGCTCTAAAGCTCTTGTTTCTGCAATTCTATTTAGCGAACATCCTACAACTGCTATTTTCTTTTTGTTTTTTTCTCCGTCCATATTGTTATAACGATTAAATTCAGAAAAGTTACAAAGATAATTCAAATTGCTTAAAGTCTTCTGTTTCCATAAGTTTTTGAAGCTTAAAGAATGCTTTTATTTCATCGTAGCTCGCTTCATCTAAAAACTTTAGATAACCTTCAAGCCCACGAAAAGCATGAGCAGGCAAAAACTCAAAATCACTCCAATCCCAATTAGAATATGAATACCCAATATTCCAAGCTCTAAATCCACAATATAAAGGTTTAGAATAGATTACACGACCAGAAAGATATTTACAATAAACGGAATCCTCTCCACCAATGTAGCCAATCAATAATGTGGCTCCATCAAAAAAATACCCTCTCTTATTATTCAGTCTTGTAAAATCCATTTGCTGTTGTTTATTACTATAACGAAAGTAAATAGAAAAGTTACAAAGCTCTTAAAAATGTGGGGAGAGTTTTATTCGCAGCTCCCTGGGGTTATATGTGTATAACGAAATTAATCAGAAAAGTTACAGCAAAAAAAAGGGAGAGCATAAGAAGCCCTCCCAAGTCTGCAACCAAACAAACATATTTTTAAGACAGTGAGTCAACAACCTTGCAAAGTTCTTCAAACCCAAGGTTATGTAAGCTATACTCATAACCCTCATTGTCAATCAACTCATCTGCTGTAATTTCAACAAGCCATCTGCCATACTCTATATTATGCATTTGCTGTTCATCCTTAATTGATAGAACCTTTTTTGTGCTAAACTTTGATTCAACACCCTTCTCTTCCAAGAGAAATAAGATTCTCTGAATCATCTCTTGATTTAATGCCTCTAGTTTCTCTGTTAGTTTTTCCATGTTGTTATAACGAATTGTTTCAGAAAAGTTACAAAGGGATTAAGAGTAAAACACTCTCAATTCCTTTGTTGCATCCATATTGTTAACCACAAGGTCGAACTTCTCAATCATCAATTTGTGGTTTCCGTGATTTGACGGCAAACCCAAGTCTGTTGAAATATCTGCGATTGTAGTTACAAGTGTATCATCATCGCCAAACTTAAAGTGCAACTCACCTTTTAAGTCAATGTTCTCACTTGCGTGTTTCTGAACTCTTTCAAGGTCTGCAACTAACTTGTCCAAGTCATTATCTTTTAAGAAGTTGAACATTGCGTTTGTGCAACTAAATGTGTATTGTGCTAAACTTTTCATATCTCTAATTTTTTTGGTTACAACCTTATAACGAAACTAATCAGAAAAGTTACAACTCAATTTCCTTATAGAATTTCCAATCGTAACATCCGTGTCCGTGGTCGGTTGTGTACTTATATCCCAAGGAAGTTAACTTATCAATAATCTTGTGAGCATATGATTGTATAGTATTATCATACTTATCACCATCGTTTCCACCCATATAGCCTTTGCATACATATGCGTAGTTTCCATTCTCTAAGTCCTCAATGCACTTGTCAACGAATGCTTTTACTTTATCAAAGTCTTTTTGTACTTGTCCCATGTCGTGTTTTTTAATTGATTTATACTACTATAACGAAACTAATCAGAAAAGTTACAACTTTCTCATTGTTTGTGAATACTCATGCGAATGTTGAACATCGCCAAGTTGATTTCCTCGGTATCGAGATTGTTCTTGCGTTGTGACAACTAGGTGGGAACCAATAGGCTCCCAACCCTCTTCAATCATTTCTTTTATCTTAGAGTTCAATCCGTGTGCTGAACTTGATGTGATTACTTTCTGTTCCATATTTCTATAACGATTTGTTTCAGAAAAGTTACAGAAGTATTTCTGCAACTCTCTCAAGTTCTTTGAATGCACTCTCTATGTCTGTGTAGAACTCTGCTCCAAAATTTCCATTATATACTTTAATGATTTTCCCCGAAAATCCGTTATCACTAAATTCTATATAATTTCCATCTCTTAGAGAATTAACCTCACCTTGCTTTGTGAATTCTACAACATACAAAGTTTTATTATGCTTGTTTTCATACACTCTTAAAACAGACTTACCTTCTTTTAGCCTTTGTTCAAGTCCTTCTTTTCTTGAAATCTTTTCATCAAAGAAACCTCTTAAATCTCCTATGTTTGCAATAACTCTGTTTCTATCCCTCGTTGGAATACAACCCCAGCTATGACCTTCTCCAAGGATAATTTCAACTCCTCGTGGAGTATTTAGTGCGTCCTTTAGCGTGGTTAGACATAACTCAACTACTTGCCCTCTTGAGTACCAAGTTGAATCTGCAAGAATTCTTTGGTTTAGTTTCAAATCTTTCATATCTCTAATGTTTTTTGGTTACAACCTTATAACGATTCAATTCAGAAAAGTTACATCAGTCTTGAACCAATGAAAAGAATCCTTGCAACTCTATATCTCCAACTCTCTCGGATAAGAATTGTCCGCTATCAGTTGAATCTATTGCTCTCATGATAAGGGTTTTATGGTTTTGAGTAAGTTGTCTTTCGACTTGCTTTCTCTTTTTGGTCTTATGGTTGTACTCATTGAATACTACTTCTGCCATAATGCCCCATGCTTCATTGATTACTTCTAATGCCATTGTGTCGTGTTTTTATTTGATTTATACTACTATAACGATTCAATTCAGAAAAGTTACAAGTGAGTGGTTAATCCACAATTCATACATTCACAATAAGGCTTTCCTCCTTCTTTTACCGCAACACCTTCTTTAGGGAGAAGTATCCATTCATTGTCTCCACAATCGGGGCACTTAGCGTCTTTGTCGCCCATTCTCTCTTCAAGGGAGAGTTGTTCCTTGCCTTTAAGATGAGGATAAACATGGTCTAATACATTGCCCTTAACTTCCTTAAGGACTGCTTGGTAAAATTTTGGCTTACTCATAATATTCTTTTTGGTTACACTACTATAACGATTTGTTTCAGAAAAGTTACAAACCCATTTTTATAAGGGAGAGGTTAATTTGCAGCTCCCTGGGATTATATGTGTATAACGATTAAGTTCAGAAAAGTTACATCGCCATGCTCGTTCCGCTTCGCTTACACTCCATTTCATTACATGGCGTAAACGCACACAAACAAAAAAGCCACCTCCGAAGAAGTGGCTTTCATATCTCTCTTTATTCTTTAGCTATTTGTAATTGGCTTTGTAAGCTTTCCCACGTTGGCTGAAATCCGACTGACAATATCAGGGGCTTCATAACCATTTGTATAAAAGGAACTTTCGTATTTACTTAAAGTCAATGTAGTATTAAAGCTTTTTGCAGACCAACCGACCTCAAAGGGCAAAAACACTTTTTCATGACCAAACGAAGCTTTATTATATTTACCTACTACTGTGGCTGTATGTTCATGCCCTGTAACAATTTCAGTAATATCAACGCCCTCCCCACTCGCAATGCTACTCACAGACACGTCTGCTACGTTAAAGACTTCGGTTAAAGTAGACACTTTAGCTACTTCCATATCAACCACTGCAGCCGCAATAAAGTCGGGTGCATCAAGCGAGGCGACATACTCGGTGCTGACATTATCAGCTTCACTCGCAATTGCCTTTGAGGTGAAGGCTACCGTTAAAATCGCAATGAGCGACAACATTCCAAAGATTTTTTTCATTCTTTCTTTTTTTTGGTTTTGTGGGTTATCCCTTTTTCTATTACTATAACGATTCGTTTCAGAAAAGTTACAAGGCTTCTTGTTTTTTGCTAAATTTCTTTTTTTTAGCCGTTTTTACATGATTTCAATTCCTTGTTTTCTTGTTCGTCTCGTTTGACTTACACTACTATAACGATTTGTTTCAGAAAAGTTACAGACTTAATCTTCAACTTCAACATTCATTGATATATCTCCACTCAATCCCTCAAGCAATTCCGCTTCCGCTTCTGCCATGCAGTCCTCAATGGTTTCTAATACCTTACCCGTCTTGAAGCCTTCTTCTCCAATGGTGTAAGTAAATGGTACGTTAATCGTAACCTCTTGTCCTTCTTTTAGTTTTCCTGCCATAGTATAATTGTTTTTATATGAGTATAACGATTGGTTTCAGAAAAGTTACACCAATTTTACAAGCTCCATTTTCCCAACCTTTTTTAAATCTCTCTTAACAAACAACTCAAAAGACTTAATGCTACTCTCACTTAGTTTATAAGCTTCCCATCCAACTTGCTCTTTAACAATACGTCCATGCTTTTCAACATCTTCATAAACAGCTTGCTTCCAAGTTGGGTGCTTTCCAGTTTCTGCAGCTTTTTTATTAACCTCTATACCTCTTAAAATTCCCTCCTCCCAAGACTTCATCATTTCTGAAACTGTCTTATTTGGCTGAAACTTATCTAATTCTTCACTTTCCCATACTACTGTATAGTCTTGTCCGTTAGAAAGTCTAATTACATATAGAGCATCAATTCCAGACATCTCCATTCTTAGTTTGTCCAACCCTTTGGCTGCTTCTATTTTTGGCTCTACATCTATTTTCATTTTCCCTTTTTTACTTATAACGATTGGTTTCAGAAAAGTTACACTTAATTACATGGTGTAAACACACAAAAAGGGAGAGTTGTAACTTTTCTAATATTATTCGTTATACGCATATGAGAGGGAGAGGTAATAAAAAAACCCACAAGCTCTTGCTTGTGGGTCATCTTTCATGTGTAACCAAAAAAGATTTAATCTAAGTGAGGGAACGGATATGCGGTCTTGCATCCCTCCATGCTTAACACCCGCTAGGATTTTATTATACGAAAAGAATTTTATTTTGTTTCAATTTCTCCTTCTTTATTTCCGTACTCTATAATGTTTTCTACTTGCTTAACGTTTTCGATTTTTGTATTTCCTCCAAAATCCATTTTGAATTTTAATAAGGAAAATTTAAGGTCTTGCTGCTCAAGGTTTAAACCTTTCTTTTGAGTCAACTTATCGAGTGCTTGATTGATTGTCATACTAAAAAAGTTTTTGTTTTATAAATGTAAATAATATTTTTAGATTTCACAAACTTTTTAGTCTGTTTCTACATAATTGTCAATTGTTTCGATTAACATATCAACGTAAATCATTTCCATCTTCTCCTTGATTTTCCCTCTTGAAGTTGTGAAGTACAAAGTAAAAGTATCATCCCATCCAAGTGCTATGTAAACGTGTCCATGATGTTTTCTTCCCTGAACCATAAAGCGAACGAATTGGTCTTTGTGGAATACGAAGGCGTGTGCGCCCCATGATGCCACTGTCCAAAATGCACCCCTTCTTATGTTAACTAGCAAGTCTTTTGTGTCAAAACTTCTTTCTCCGATTTTCTGAATATCAATTTTTTCTCCTACGTTGTTCATTTTGTTTCTTGTTTTTTGGTTGCATCTATATAACGAAAGGAATCAGAAAAGTTACAATTTAATAACTCACTTCTTTTACTTCCCCAATGATTGAGCGAGGTCGCAAGTGACGAGCCAAAGCCTTAGCATCATCTTCATCAATCGCTGAAACTAAAATTGTTGGGTGACAAAATCCTTTATCCCCTCTAAATGAAGGTAGTGCTATAAGGAACTTCTTTTTTTCTTTGGTTGCTTTCATATTTTTATAACGAATATTTTCAGAAAAGTTACAGAATAGCCGCATACCCCAGTATAGAATTCACTTGAAGTGTTATAGAAAGTTCCATGCAACGATTCTTTCTTTTATCATTGCGCTCATCCTTTCTCTTTTTTTCCTTTATTTTCTCGATTCTCTCGATTAATCGCTCTTTTTTTTCTGTCAGTGTTTTCATATACTTATAACGATTTGTTTCAGAAAAGTTACAAAGTGAATACATATTCAATTGCCGAGTGTCGAACCATGTAGCAAGGCTTACCGAAAAGTATAGACTTAAAATATCGAACGCTCCAATCTGTTTCAAGTGTGATAGGCAAATCTTTATAAAAAGGAAAAACAGAGTCCAATTCTTCTTGAGAAACATTTGCAGTTAATTCCGAGTACTCAATTTCCACCTCCTTATCAATTAACTTCTCCAAGTCCTTTAGATGCTGTGGATTCCAGCTTACACAATTTCCGTAGTATGTAAATGCTTTGTTCATATGTGTATAACGATTAGTTTCAGAAAAGTTACAACAAGGGAGAATTTAAAAAGGGAGACCTTTCGACCTCCCTATTTCGTAAAACAAACAAACAAACAAACAAACAAACAAACAAACAAACAAACAAACAAACAATTTTTATAAAGATTCAACAAACTCCTTGTACTTATCTTGTGGCAATCTATTTTGAAGTTCATCCAATACTTCATAATAAACTTGCTTAGAAGGCTTACAGTCTGCACCGTGAAGGCTTATTACTATATCCTTTAATTCGCTTACTCCAATAGTTTCTATCATATCTTTAATGTTTTTTGGTTACAGATATATAACGATTCGTTTCAGAAAAGTTACATAGTTAGAAGTTGCCCACCTCTAACTCAACTGTAACTTCATCAAGCTCAACTCCTATGTAGTTTTTAAGAGCATCCTCAACAACTTTTTTTACATACTCCTTATAGGCTTCAACCCCTTGTTTTTTTGACTTTACAAAGTAGTGCTTTACGCTTGTTTCCGAGGTAAAGTAACTATGTTCTACCGACTCATGAGTTTTAAACCCTTCAACTGCAAAGTTAACTCCATTTCTACTTTGACCTATTTGCATAGAAGTGCTTATGCGTGTCTTTGTTTCATGCGAGGCAATTACTCGAACAGTTTTTGTTTCTTTTAGCTTTTCTTTGTTTATTCCCTCGAACATTGTAAATTCTGAAAACTGTGGTGTCGGTACTTCTATAATATTTACTTTCATGTCTTTTGTTTTTTGGTTACAACCTTATAACGATTCCATTCAGAAAAGTTACACTTTGTTTAATATTCATCTAAACCTTCTCCACAACGACAATAGTCATAACGTAAATCACAAACATCACATATTCCTACTGTACATTGGTGTGCATCCCAACTCCCATCATCATTAAGTTCGTGTTCCCTCATTGATTCAACATCAGGAAAACCCCTTTTCCTTGCTTCATTAGGTACTATAACACTTGCATAATAACTTGCATTTGCAGGAGATATGCGTGTTGTGTTATTTCGCTTGCTAGGGTCAACGTTATTCCAATAATTATCTTTACACTTAGTCTTACCCTTAGTCTTACAAAAAACAGATTGATATGACTTCTTTACGTGCTCGGTTCCACATGAAGGACAAACAATTGTTTCGCCCACCTTAGCATCCATACACTTCTGACGTGCTTCGATTAATTTTTTTTTGTTCTTGTTCATATGAGTATAACGATTCGATTCAGAAAAGTTACAATACAATAAAATTGTCTTTTCCTGCTGTACACCAAGTGTGAAAGCCACTCATAGGATGAACTTTAACACTTAGAATAACAACCTCACCACGCTCGATGCAACGAAGAAAGCAACCACGCAAGTCTGCAACATCATTAAAAGACTTCTCCTCAAAGAAGTTTGCAACATCTTGCTCATTCTCGATGATGATTTTATCTACAATGTTATCATCTACTTTTACCTTTCCGATTTTTAAAGCCATCTTGTTTGTTTTTGGTTATATGTGTATAACGATTAAATTCAGAAAAGTTACATTGACTTTTCCTCTACAACATCCCAATTTATAGTTCCGTCCTTTTCGATAAATCCACTATCTAAAAGTTGACTTGCAGTTCTCCCAAAAAAGCCTTGCAAACTCCAACACACACCTGTTTTAATTAAACAAGCCCAGCCCTCCATTTGCTCTTCTAGTGTTGAATTTTCTCCTTCACAAAAGCCTTCTGTATAGGCAGTTGCTAGATAGGAAGTCCACTCAATATTAGTTTTTTGATTTGGTAATTTAATTGTTACATTTGCAGTACTCATGTCTATATTTGTTTTTTGGTTACAACCTTATAACGATTCATTTAAGAAAAGTTACACACCCATTTTTATAAGGGAGAGGTTAATTTGCAACCCCTGGGATTATATGTGTATAACGAAAAGAAACAGAAAAGTTACATCTATTATAGACCAAGCAAACAATCCCCCCCTAAAGGGAGAATTGCTGTGCCATTTCGTGATTAGATTTTACAAATTCACGCATCATATCTCTACCACGCTTTATGTTAACTCTAACTGTGCTATCATTCATGTTAAGCTTATCTGCAACTTCCTTAAGACTAAGCTGTTCTACATATCGCAACTTCATTATCTCTAAAAGGTTCTTGCCTACAACTTTTTCTGTAAACAACTCATTTAATAATTCGCCCTTTTGATTTTCTATAAATTCTTGCTCTGGATTACGAGAAAGGCTGTGAACATTAAACTCCTGCTTTTTATCATCTGTGTAATCAAATGTGTGAAACAATTCGTAGATAGCGTAAAACTGCTTTTTAGTCTGCTCTCTTCTAACGTAGTCGATAAAAACATTTTTAGCAATACTATAAACCCATGTAGAAACTTGAGCCTTAATGATGTTGTGTTGATTTGCGTTAGTCCATATTTTAGACATCACTTCATTTGCCAAGTCACCTGCTGTATAGTCATCACAATCTCTCTTTAAGATAAAAAACCATTTAACATTTTCATAAAAAGCATTATACAAAACTCTAAACGCTCTGTGATTTCCTTGTGCCGCTTTTTTAATTGCAACATTTATAGCTGACTTTGGCACTCCGCCTATTTTTTCTTTGTTCATGTCGTGTTTGTTTTTATTACACTCTTATAACGAAAGGAATCAGAAAAGTTACATTTGCAGCTAATTGTAACTTTTCTGAATAAAATCGTTATATAAGCATATGATAGGGAGAGGTATAAAAAAAAGAGAGGGAAACAACACCCTCTCTCTTTAACCATGCAACCATAAACAAGCAAACAAACTTTATCTTTAGTAATTTTGGATAACATCCAAAACAAACTCTTTTGAAAACCTACCTCCATTATGCTCTCTGCAACACTTACCACAAGCACTCTCTCTTGTTGGTCTTCTATGCTTTTTTGACTCTTTGCCACAACTACCACAAACAAGTGTATATTTTGATGGCTTTTCATCGCCAATTTGGTTGTCTGTAAAAGTTCTCTCTCCTGTGGATAACATCGCATTTGCAACCGCTACCCAATGTCTATCGTGATTAGACTTTTTTCTTAACTCAAAGTCAACTGCGTGTGCTAACTCATGTCTTATTACCTCCTCCCACTCAAAGGCTTTACCCTCTCCTAAGTTTTGTTGTAAAAAGTGCATTGATAGTTGAACCTCCTTTGCATACGCTTCTTGTATCCCGAACCCAACATTTCTCATTTTCCACATACAAGTACCTGCAGCCTTTTTTGCGTTATTGTACGATATTCTCCAACCTAAGTCCTTTAAGTTTATCTCCTTTGGCTCTTGATTGCGGTAGATGTTAATTACCCAAGTTGTTGCCAATAGTTTCTCAAAAAGCGCATGAACCTCTCTCACGCTCGTTGCATCGTTCTTTGAAAAGTAAAGTTCTTTTGTTAAATTCTTCGTTGTCATGTCTTTTGCTATTTGGTTACACTACTATAACGAAACAAAACAGAAAAGTTACAACACAACTTCAATCATCATAGGATTTGGAACTCCTAAGATATCGCTACCATATTGAGCAATAACAAGCTTATACATCTTATTGCTCAATTTGCTATTTCCACCAACCCTACCGCCAACGCATACCCACTGTGTTTTCCTTGCTTTCATATGTTTATAACGAAACATTTCAGAAAAGTTACAAAAAACATTATTCCCTTCTTGTTTTAACTCTTATCATAAACCCAGGTTTGCCTTTGAATTTATTTCTAACATCAGGGAATTTAACTCTCCACAAATCTCTTGCGTGTTTTGTTCCTAATGCGCCCTCAATATCCCGCTCCCAATGAACAATCATATTTGCATCCACTACTTGCGCTGTGTAAATTATCTTACTTTTTGCCTTAGAGTTTGAGTCTAAAGTAGGAAACCCAAGACCAATACAACTATCCTGTTCCTCTCGTGTCATGTCCGCCCATTCTTTGGTTTTTTTAGGTTTCCATTCTTCTTGTGAGCCATTTATTAAGTCGTCTGCAAAATCTCCCATTGTTTATTTTTTAATATTGGTATAACGATTAGTTTCAGAAAAGTTACAACTTCGCTTACGCTTCAAAACCCCCGATAAACAAAACCCCATCTTGAAAACTAGGCTCATACTCCCCATGCTCCGCCACCATATCATCAGTTTCAAAGAAAGTGCTATATTGCGCCAACTTCAACTCGTGGCATACACAAATAACCTCTGCTTCATCGCCCTTTAAAGGATGCTCGTAAAACTCAATCTCTTGTCCAATTGAGTTTGTCATCTTGCCGTAGCTCGTGGGATTGTGTCCCATTAATTTTTCGTAGTTCATATTGATATAACGATTTGTTTCAGAAAAGTTACAACTATTCAAACTCCCAACCTATCTCTGTGATAAACATTGTAGCGCCATCAAAACCCTCTCTTCTCATTGGTAGCATATAGATATCGTAATAACCACTCAACTCATTATCTTCCCCCTCTATATTGAACATGAGGTTGAAGTCAACCAACTCATCATCATCTTCTCCGCTGTCTATTCTACCCTGACTTGAATTGTAAACCTCAATTTCTTCTCCAAAGTGTTCTGAAATTTTCTTATTAAGGCTCTCAATGGATTCTCTACCATATACCAAACTCTCAAGGAATTCTACTGCTTCTTTTTGCTTTATTGTCATAGTGTCTTTGTTTATATTGGTATAACGATTAATTTCAGAAAAGTTACACTTAAAACATATTGTAAACCTTGAAGTCTGCTCTTGGAATGTAAGGAAGTGAATGACGGTCTACCATTTCTGCAACTGCAATAACCTTTGCCCTTGCATTCTCAATATCAAAACTAGATACCTCTCCTTGCTCTTTTAAGTCAACAATTGCTTCTCCACAATATGTGCCGTTATACCAAAATCCTATTACTGCTTTTTTCATGACTGCTTGTTTATATTGATATAACGAAACAAAACAGAAAAGTTACACAAAGTAATTTAATGGATTGCCGAATTTATTACACTCCGATATGTAAATGCTATCATTTGTGTCAACAGATAACTCCCCATCAACCTCAACAACTCCATAGACCCCAATGCTCGGCTCCTCATTTTCATTGTCCTGATGGAAATTAATGTCTTTTAAAACTCCGTCCTTTGTTGTGAAAGAATGCCAAAAATCCCCAACATCCCCATCGTTCAAGTCAAAGTTAAAAGATTCTCCCTCAAAGTTAAGCTGAAGTGCTTTATTATCATAGTCTATTACAAAGTTGTCCATGTCTTTCGCTTATTGGTTTATATAGATATAACGAAACAAAACAGAAAAGTTACAACTTAACTTTTATAAAAGCCTTTTTTTGAGATTTAATAAACATTAACAGCTCTTCACTCTCTTTGTTATCAAGAACTTGCTTCATTTCCTCGCTATTCAAATTGCAAGTCCACCCCAAAGTAAAAGGATTGTCAAAACTCCTTGTCTCTCTGATTAATATTCTTCGACCATTGATTTTATTCTCCCAAACCACATCTCTACTCCCAAAAGAAACATAAGAGGAAAGTATTGGCTTATAAAATATGCTTATTAGTTTTGTCATATTGATATAACGATTCATTTCAGAAAAGTTACAGAACAGAGTCTGCAACTTTTGAGTAATATGCGAAGTCCATTAAGATTTGCTGTCTTTGATGCGCTGAATACTTCTGAAAATCATCGCTACAAATAACGTCACCAAGCTTTGAGAGTCTTTGGATTGTCTCCATTTTAAGCCGTTCCATATTCAAACCCATATCTGCCTGAATAGACTGCGCATTATTATTTTGCTTACCCTCTTGCTCTTGCATTGCACTTCTCTTAGAAGGCGTGTCGAATCCGATTACGTTTCTCATGTCTTTTGTCTTAATTGGTTACACTACTATAACGAAAAGAAACAGAAAAGTTACAGTCGCAGCTAATTTTATGATTTGTTGCCACGAAGTGTAACTTTTCTAAATTTATTCGTTATACACATATGAGCAGGGAGAGAATAAAAAAAAGGGAGAGCCTACGCCCCCCCTTATCTCGTAACAAACAAACAAACAAACAAACAAACAAACTAATGTATTCTCGTTGATAGTGCTGTGAAAATTTCTGCCTTATTCTCTACGATGAACTTGATTACCGTGTCCTTGTCCATCCCGTTGTAAAGGTCTTTCTCCACCATCTCCGTGATTTTATTCTTTATGATGATTTTTTCCTCGTGAGCATTTGCTTCGTGCTTTGATGTAAACACCTTGCCATCACTCGTCTTAAATGCTTCTATTTTTTCTACTGCCATGTCTTTCTTAATTGGTTACAACTATATAACGATTCATTTCAGAAAAGTTACAAAGGTAGATTCTCGATTTTCCTTGAAACCTCATCAATCCAACTTGAGATTTTAGACTTCCTTGCTTTTTTCATTTCAGCCCTTAGCGTCTTTATTGCTTCCTTTTTCATATTGATATAACGATTAAAATTAGAAAAGTTACACAAAACAAAAAGGCTTTCGCCCCTTTGCTAGTACTCGATAACTTTACAACCTGCCCTGCTAGTCCACCACAAGGTTATCTGAACGCCATTTCCCATTGTTACTTTTACTCTATCTTCCTCAACTGAATCAACTTTGTATTCAGTTCCATAAAAACTTATCGCTGACCCACTTCTTACCTTGTTTAATCCGTTCATGTTTTTGTCTTAATTGGTTACAACTATATAACGATTGCTTTCAGAAAAGTTACACCTTTTTGCCACACCCAAAACAAATTTGATTGAAGGCTTCTGCATCACTTATTGCATTATCACAATTATCACAACTTCCATTGGCTAGTTTAAGCGTATTCTTGTTTACCAAGCAAGGGAGAGAGTATTCTTTACTTCCATGAGAGATTTTTACAATTGCATCCCCACCCTCTAATCTATCAAGTATCCCAACTACAATTACACCATCAGTAATTCCACACACACCAAGTGCTTTTACTTTCTTGCCAATCATCTTTTTTGCCTGTTCAATAGTTACTAGTCCCATAATATCTCTGTTTGTTATATGAGTATAACGATTCTATTCAGAAAAGTTACATTAAGGGAGATTTTAAAAAACCCAACCCACACAAAGAGTTATATAATCCATTAACTCTTTTTGAGAAACTTCCCCATTCATATCATCATCTAAGTTAACGAGAACTATGTCTTCATCTTCACTAAGTGCTGATGATAAACTGATAAGAGAACCATAGCGATTCATTATAGCCGAAAGCATTTTAGTCTTATTGTTCATAGCGTCTTTATTTATTACATTACTATAACGATTCGTTTCAGAAAAGTTACATTAAGGGAGAGTTTTTAGAACATCATTAACCTCAAAAAAACCATACTGACTAAACACATACTTCCCATCATTAGCAAGGGAGACTTTGCCGCCCTCTATAACGACTTCTCGCTCGCTATAACCCCACTTTGGACTTGTTAGGTATCTTCCATCGGGGAGAGTTTGATTCATCGCCTTAGCGTTCAATTCTGCGTTTGGTATTTGTTTTGCTTTCATATGCTTATAACGATTAGTTTCAGAAAAGTTACAACAAAAAAAGGGAGAGTTTAAAAACCCCCCCTTTCTTTTTTAGTCAACTATGATGTAAGTTGTTCCGTTGAACGTTAGTCGCTTTAAACTTTCTACTTTAAAACTTCTAACGATTACTTTGTAGTTATCGCTCAACCCCCCTTGCTTTCCATTGCTTGTGCTTTCTTTTAACCCCTCGATTTTTTCTTTCTCGATTAGTTGGTTATCCAAAAGGTAGTCGATTCGTCCGAAAGGAGTTTTATATCCTACTACTTTTTGTTTCATTGCTTCAAGCAACTCGCTATCTTTTTCTGTAAAAGTGATTCCAACATTCTCGCAAAACTCGTCAAGTTTCTCTGCAGTTTGAAACTGTATCGTTTGTAGGTAGTAGTTACCTTTATGCTCGATACAAGCAGTGTTCTCGATTTTTGTACCCCATGGTAACTTTCCTGCCTCAAAGTTAGCCTCTAAGCCTTCTTCGCCTAGTCTTTTGTTTACCATTGTTTCGTAAGAGTTCTTTACCGCATTGTTGAAAACCATTGTCAAAAAGTGTGTGTGAACTTTAGATACACGCCCTTGCATTGGATTCTTTTTACCGCCCGATAAGGTTTCTTGAGTTAAGGCATCGTACCCCATTAGAGTACAACCCTTTGCGTAAGTTTTTGGGTCTTTTAGCATTGCTACTAACTCGTTTCTGTTGATGTGCTTTACATTTTTCATATTGCTTGTTTTTTTTGGTTACACTACTATAACGATTCGTTTCAGAAAGGTTACAAGAAAGTTTAAATTTATTTTTGCTTGTTTGTGCTTGGCTCGTTTGCCTTACATTACTATAACGATTCGTTTCAGAAAAGTTACAAATTAAAAACTATGGTTTTTATTTATTATACGCAAAGAAAATAAAAATGTTACAAACGTAACTTTTCTGATAAAATTCGTTATACACATATGAAACGAAGAAAAAAAGATTATCAAAGTTTATAACCACTTGTAACTTTTCTGATTAAGTTCGTTATAACAATACAAACAAACAAAAACAAATAATATGGAAATCAATAGCAACACCGAGTTTTTTATAGTAGAAAAAAACGACTTGAATGGTCAATACATGGTTCACTCTAAGTGCAATCAACTTGTACAATGCTTTGCGTTTAAAAGCAAGTCAGATGCAAACAAAGCCAAAGATGAGCTTAATAAAAAAGCCTTCGAGGACTACCAAAAACATAACATAGAAAATACAATGACGCTAACTTGGAAAGGTTAGCGCTTGTAACTTTTCTGTACTATTTCGTTATATACATATAAGCAAAAAGCAATGGAAAGGAATAATACAAATAATGGTTTGAAGTTTCAGACAATCACTCTGACACAAGGCGAAATACAAGACGCTATGAAACATAGAGTACACAAGTCGAAAAAAACGTACACACGCAAGGATAAGCACAAGGGGAGAGAATTTTAGCCCCTATGTGCCTATTTAAGGGGTCTAATCCTATAAGGCAGCGATAAGCCCCTTAAGGGGTATTAGGGGGCTTAAATTAGG
>Ga0114946_10000855_pt1 | contig 20781 bp, 17 predicted proteins | sample WalLakDeSediment_FD_88676 | JGI IMG/M metagenome (GOLD analysis project Ga0114946, IMG submission 88676) | Lake sediment microbial communities from Walker lake, Nevada to study Microbial Dark Matter (Phase II) - Walker Lake 11/02/13 Deep Sediment | ecosystem: Environmental > Aquatic >...
CAACCGGGTGTAAAAATAAATATTCCACGAAAATCGCCGTACTTGATATATAAAACAATGTACCGGCACTGCCTACTATTAAGTGTCTGAATAATCTTTTAACCATACCCGCAGACGGATCATATATCAAATCTTGTATATCGAATATAATTTTTTTCATATGCTGGAATCACCGGAATTATGCCCATCAGTTGAATTGTTTGTTACGATAGTATTGCCGTCCTGATAAAACAAGTTCAATCGATTGTATAATTCACGAAGCATCGCGTTCTCTTCCGGCTTTTGACATTATCCATTCATCCTCGTCGGATTTATGATTTGCTAATCCTTTCATTCTCTCATCTTCACCGATATAATTACTTACAATAAACCGTGGTCGCGCCCGCACCTGTACCAGTATTTTTCCGATATACTCACCAATCAATCCCAGTAGAATAAAAAGGATACCAAACATTAACGATATAAGAATGGTTGTCGTTGTCCAACCGGGTACGGTTATCCCATTATAATAGGCATAGAGTGAATCAATGATTAAATAAAATGAAAACAGACTTGTCAGTATTCCGATCACGATCCCGATCCGTAACGGTATTATAGAAAATGACGTGACACCTTCAATACCGAATTTCATCATTTTTTTAAAATTATATTTTGGTGTTCCTTTATATCGTTCACGGCATTTAAATGGAATGCTTGTTGTGGGAAATCCAATCCACTGTACAATTCCCCTGAGGAATAATCCTTCTTCACCGAATTGTAGAATACTCTCAACCACTTTACGGTCTAAAAGTCTGAAATCTGCCATACCCGGCCTTATTTTCACTCCCGTAATAAAAGAGAAAATACGGTAATAAAGATTGGATGTTACTTTTTTAAATCCGGATAAGCTTTCAAGATCATTTCGGATCGTGTTCACGATTTTATATCCCTTTTTCCATTCACGTACTAAATCCGGGATTACCGAGGGGGGATGTTGCAAATCTGCATCCATACTGACTACCGCATCTCCGCTGGCAGCCAAGAGACCAGCAAATAGTGCATATTGATGACCAAAATTCCGTGAAAATTGGATACCCTTAACCCTTTTATCGGTGCCATATAACGACTGGATAATATTCCATGTTTTACCGGAACTTCCATCGTCGACAAAAATGATTTCCCAGGTTTCACCCAATGTATCGAGAGAGGAAAGAAGCTCTTTATATAATTCCGGTATGTTCTCCTCTTCATTGTAGGCGGGGATAACTACCGATATATCGGGCTTGCTCTTTGTACCGCTCGATGTATCTTTTAACCGGTTGTCCGAAAATATCGTTTGCATTTCGGTCTTTCCATCTATAGATTCATTTTATACTATATGAGTTCAACAAGGTTTGTTTAAAGAATATTGTTATACATCGGGTCTTTTGGAGTCAAAATCATGTGGGGCTGACCATTTCTTTTCATGTTCATTCCACGACTTTACAACCCGTGCAGGTGATCCGACGGCAATTGATCTTGCAGGAACATTCTTTGTAACAACACTATTTGCCCCGATGATCGACATCTCACCTATGGTAACCCCGGGCATAATCACCACATTTTGCCCGATCCAACAACCTCTTCCGACGGTAATCGGTGATATCTTAAACATCGGTTGATATTTATAGGGCACATCGGCATTTTCATAACCATGGAGACCGTCGCAAATAAATATATTTGATGCAAACATCACGTCGTCCTCGATCACTATTTTTTGCAATGCAGATATTTGTAAACTTGCTGTCGCACTTACCCGGTTCCCGATTTTCAAGGTAGGCATAAATTTCTGAATAACCATCCCCATCTCTTCTGCTTGCTTGTTATTGCCGGGGTATTGTACCACAGTTTTCAGCAGGCTCCCCGGCCCTATCGACACGTTATCGCCTATATATATATTTTGCGGATTATCGATTCTTCTCGGCAGATTAATTCTCAGGTTTTTCTGCTTATTGGCAAATTGAGGGAGCGTACGTGCTGCAATTGTATTCTCCAAATAATGAAGACTGCACCCAATCTTGAGCAAAATATTCATAGGTATACTTTTAATATATCGGACAGATCCGCCCAAGAATTTCTTCATATTAATAAACAATTTCTTCCTAAAATGGTGAAGCATCAAATAGGTATAGTACAGATTGACTTTCTCTAAAAGAACTACCGAATTTTGTATATTCCTTCCCCGCTTTTTATATACAGGTATATTTGAATTCTTAACCAGACGTAATGCCCTACGGAACATATCCCGGTCTCTTTGTTCGAAAAAATGCTGCATTACCGTATACATGTTCGGACAATAAACTAAATCATCTTTTCGTTTTGTATATATCGACTCCAAAAATTGTAAATATCCTACTCGGGAGACACTTTTGTTTTTAGATATACTGTCATTTCTTTGTCTGTAATAGAAACCGATCACAGGAGTATAGTAAAATTTCGTATCACCGTACAATAAGTGAATAAAATATGTCAGATCTTCATATCCGAACATATTTTCGTTAAACTTATATTCCTGAAGAATACTTTTTGAAAACAAAGTGCTGCATACGCTCAGGGGTGTTGGTGTATCAAGCCCGAATTGCCGGCCGATAATTCTCTTTAGTAATGTCTCTTTATCTAAGGGTTCGAATTCGTGGGTAGCCTGTTTTATTATTTCATTATTATTTCCATACCAAACAATTTTAAAATCAGAATATAATACAAATTTATCATCTTTAATTTGATGTTTATGTATATGGTCAACCTGAAAATTAAATTTTTCAGTATTCAGCCAATCATCAGAATCGAGAAACTGTATGAGATCACCTTTCGCCTTACCGATACCGTAATTACGTGCCGACGAGGGTCCGCCATTTTCTTTTCTGTAATATTTTACCCTGTTGTCTGTCTTAATAATATCTTTAACGATCTGTTCTGTATCATCCGTTGATCCATCGTCAATAACAATACATTCCACATTGTTATATGTTTGTTGCAGAACACTCCCTATCGAGTCGGGTAAGTATTTACCGACGTTGTAACAAGGGATGATGACTGAAATCAGGGGTTGGTTATTCATTGACCGGATACTTTGACATTCATTATCGTGGATTGATTATAAGGGTTTGGCAATTAATCACAGTACTCTACGGGATTTTCGGTTAGGATGAAGACCGGGTATTTAATAACCGTTCTTTAATTTTCTTTTTATATCTGCGATGTGATGACTTATACCGGGAATAACCGGTCAGCAAGATATTGCTGATCCTGGGGTGAGTATATTTCATCCAATAATGTCCGTACGGTGACATTATATCCTGAACCGTGGTTTTGTATATACTGGTAAAGACTTGTTCGTACGGCGGAATATACAACCCGGTATTATCGGTAATTTTTATATTCGTAACAGGGATATCGTTGTCTCTTATACTATCCAGCATCCTCGCTAAAGCCTGTAAAGAAATAGTGTTATTTTGTCCGTTAAAACTAAAATCATATTCGTGCATCAAAATGATAACATTCTTATTTTTAAATAATTTCACAAAATATTTGAATGAATATAACTGAAGAATCCTCTCAAAACGTCGAATATCTAAAAAAGTTGGTGCGTATGTAATATCATGCTGAATAAAATACTTATATTCCCGGCCGCAGGATAGAATTTTGAAACCTAAATCCCTGAGCACATCAACCGTAACCTCATCAAATGAGTTCCAGGGCGGTATAAAGACATCAATAGGGGTATTCGGAAAGGTATCTTTTAATATTTCTAAACCCGAAATAATTTTTTTGTATTGTTCTTCATACGGCAACGATATAAATTCCGAACGAATGTCAGGATGCACTTTCTGGTGAGTAAACCCATGAAGAGCGAGCTGCCAATGATTCCCGAGAAGATTTCTTAATAAACTCACCCTCCTTTCATCATTGGTAATCTGAGTATATACAGCATTACCCACCGCTTCAATGTTGTTACTGATGTATGGAATCACACCGACAACTACCGGATAATTTCTACTTAGAAAAGTGGTAAAAATCGCCTCTTCGTGTTCAATCGGTACACTTGTTAAACCACAATAATCATCATATCTAAATATTAATTGCATTCGTCTACTAAATCCTTGATCATACTAAAGTGTAGCATCGCCCTCCAGGAGAGTGGGGTCCCATACTTCAGTCTGATTTATTTCATTCAATAATTCTTTATTTTTAAAAACATAATAAATATATGGATATGATATTTTTCTTCTATATGGAGAAATGGAATTAAAGATTTTCCGCTTTTGCTGGTGAAATCCGACTATTTCCACTATTTGTATATTCTTCCCTTTAAATTCGCTGCGCATCATGCGCAACAAATTTGTGAGATACCTTGGCTTCTCATCCAATAACTGCAAATCTGTAAAAATCGCGACGTTTATATTTTTAATTATTTTATAATGGAATAATGCATACCCTATTAATTCAGTATCTTTATAGATGAAATGCAATGAAGCGCTTCCGTCCGTTAGTTTATCTTTTATATACCACCTCATATACTCTGCATCGCGAATAGCTATAAACCTATCATTGTATGTATCTGTCAATGCCCTCCATAGGTCATCAAAGGCATCCGTAATTTCGGTTTGTTTGACAATATGTACCTGGTTATCGCTTTGGGCTGAGAAAAAACCGCGTTTGCATATCCGATCATACAATGAGTAACTACTATACGGAAGAGCATTGAACATTCTTTTGATAATTCTGTTATCAATCGATTGTATAAAATATTTTTTGTATGTGTTTGATGTAAAGACAGAGTAATCAAGCACCAGAAAATATTTATTATATAATGTATCGATAGACAGATATTTATTTTTAAAAATGGCACTGAATACCCGTTGCGTTTTATTGGCCGGGGTGGTAGTAACCAGTAAATCGACGTTCCTCTGCTTAGCAAATTTATTCAATAATAATAATGAGTGATTCCGATAATCCTCATCAATTGCCCAGCCGCTTCCGCCTGCGCCTAAATATCGTTTCCCTTTGAAACTATACTCATTCGGTATATTCATAAAAGATCCAACGATATTATTGTCATTATCGACCAGAACCCAGCCTATTGGCCATTCGACATCTCCCTTTTTAATAACAGGATTAGTATCAAACGAGTCTATCCATTTTTTATACCCGGGAGCGTCGTCATTAGATTCATAATTATACCCCTCATCATGGTGCAATCCGTTTCTGATCCATAGTTTTTTCAGGCCTGCGTAATCATTATATGTAGCCTCACGTATTTGCGGCATAGTATTACTATACTTTATATTTCACCTGGATGTATGCTGCGATAAAAGATCGACAAGATTGCTATACACGGTAAATTCTTCCGGATCTAAATCAGAGATATCCACCTCGACACCTAACTCTTCTTGTACGGAGATCAAAAATTCAAGTAATCCGATCGAATCAAACAATCCCGATTCTATCAGATTAAAGGTATCATCGATCACAACGTTATTTCGGTCAATCCCTTTACGTATACAGGCATCATAAATCTTTGCCTGTATTACCTCTTCTATAGTTTTGATCATCATAATTTATTCCGGTTGTTTTTTCACCGATTGTTCATACTCTTTAATAAGTGCCTGTTTGTCAATTTTTCCGTTACTATTAAGCGGAAACTCTGCTACGCGTATAATAATACCCGGTATCATGAAGTCGGGTAATCTTTCTTTACAGTATTGAATGATTTCAGGATCACCGACACGAATCGATTCCAACAGAAAGACCAATATATGCTCTATATTGGCTGTTTTATAGGGATATGGTAATGTAACGGACGACTGCGAACCGATACATGATTTAATTGTATAATCGATTTCACCGAGTTCGATGCGATTCCCTCTTATTTTAATCTGTTCATCTTTTCTCGTCACATAGAATAAGTCACCGTCCTCATCTTTTCTCATAATATCTCCGGTTCGGTACCATCGATGGTTTCGATCCTCATCCAGCGTGATGAAGCTTTCCTGCGTTGCTTTGTCATTCTTTAAATACGAATCAACAACCTGGCCTCCGCTGATCAATAATTCGCCGTAGTTTTTATCATCGGGATTTTCCTGATTCGGCAATAACGTATAGCGATGGTCCGGGTAAATTTTCCCGATCGACATAATGCCATTGTATGACTTCATTTGTTGACGGGATGATGGATTCCAGCTATATCGAGTAATCGTGATGGTTACCTCGGTGGGACCGTAAAGATTGTCTATAATACTATTGGGAGCCGCATTACTCCATAGCTCCGCAATTTCGGCATGCAGCGGTTCTCCGGCAAACAGACTATACCGGAGATCCGGAAATATCCCCGGTTTTATCATTCCGTATTTATTCATAATTCGCGGTATTGACGGAACGGAAAACCACACTGTCAATGTATGTTTAATTATAAATTTTGCGGGCATAAACACGTACTTATTAGGTACACAATATAATGCTGCCCCGTTTGACCACGCAATAAACATATCGTGGACGCTTACATCAAAAGTTAAATTAAAAGTTTGAGAGAATAAGTCAAATTCATTGAAATCATATATTGCATTTATATTATCGATATAACAATGAACGTTTTGGTGGCTAACCGGCACGCCTTTAGGGATACCGGTACTCCCTGAGGTAAACAGGAGGTATGCATATCGGCCCGGAGTACTTATTGCAATTCGATCGTTCGTATTTCGGCGTGTAATCTGATCTCTGTAAAAAAACACATCCTTTCTGTTCAAACCATAAGGAACGCCATCTGAACTATCGGTATCCGGTAAAATGATTGTTAACTCCGTGTCACAAACTTTTATAAAATCCTGCAATTCCGTTCTATGCTCATTATCACCGATAATGATGGATATATTTCCAGTTTCACGAATGGCTTCGTTCCTTAATGCAGGAAGTTTCGGGTTCAATGGTACATATGCCTTACCGGCTTTTAAAATTGCAAGGAGTCCCACATAGGCAGTGATTGTTTTATGTGCAAAAAGACCGATATACTCATCATCCGTATTCATTATGTGTGGAACTATGTCATCTATTAATTTTTCCAATGCACGGTATGTGTACTCCCGATCATTCACGAATAAAGCACATCGATCGGGATATGCCTGAACGGATTGATGAAAAACGCTATACACATTTTTGCCTGATTTTTCCATACTTTACCGATTATTTTTTCCCTGTAGTATTTTTCCCCCTGCCTGTTCACCACTCTTAAATGCTTCATCAGTCCAGTGGTATCCCCATTCACCGTACCTGCCACAATATGAGATCTTAAGATCATCGAGATATCCATGCACTATGTTCAAAGCATCCGCACGTTCGAGATCGAATATAACATTTGCATACTTTACAAATTTTACACTTTTATGAATAATTGTATCCTCGGGTTTTACAAGTCCACATCGCTTTAAATCATCGACTACGGGTTCAATACATTCCTCCGGCTTTTTGTCCAGCGGTTTATACTTATCCGAATAGTACACCTCTGCCTGAATACTTCCGGCACCTTCGGGCACATTGTTCGGTGAAAACAAATGGGGATAACTCAACCGGGTAAAAAGAAAATCCCGGTCGTAAAAATAAGACCAATGAGATTCGGATATATCGTTACGGTCGATACCGATATTTACCATCACACAACTGGTACACGCCAATTTTGCAGCCGCTTCAACCGCATCATCCGGTGCTCCGTCTATCATCGGTATCAGATCCGGCAGAGGAATGCTGGATATTAGACCGGTATACCCGACCATTTCTCCGTTATTGAAAAGTATTTTCTTCTCTTTCGGCAAAATTCTGTCTACAGTATATCCGAGACGCAGGTCGGTATTTTCCAGGAACATTTGTAAATACGAAACGAATCCGCCATGTGTGGGATACCGGAAATGATTTACGTAATGAACATCCGGGGTTTTCGGACTTAGTGCACCTTCCAGGACTTCGGAAATATCGGGAGTATAAATTCTTTGACCCAACCAATCGGTACTCATATTATCGGCGGATGTTGTATGGTATTTATGTCCGTACTTCATGGGAAACGTTTCGGCAAATGTTTTCCCGAATTGCAGGTACAGCCAGTCTTTATAACTTGAAATCTTTTCACCGTTACCCGGACGGTATTTATTTTCAATAAATTCCAGGATAATATTTTTTACCAAATCCCCGGGCAGACCGTATAGATTAACCTGCGCAGGATGTTTTATCCAATAACCCTGCCAGTAATTATTGACTTTTGCCTGTAAAATTTCATATTCGTTGTTCACACTTGCAGCAAATAGTTTTTGAATCCGCTCGTCTTTCGTAAACGATATATGAGGTCCGTCGTCGAAGATGAATCCGTCGTCGAATTGATACGATGCGGTATGTCCGCCGTAATAATCTTTTCCCTCAAACATCAGAGATTTCATACCTTTCTGACGAAGGTTATATGCAGCACCAAACCCTGCCATACCTGAACCGATAATTACAATACTCATGTTACCTTTAAATGATTTTTCCACCAATGAATTGTCTGTTGCAGTCCTTCTTTTATTCCGTATTCGGGATTCCACTGAAGTTCATTCTTCAAACGCTGCACGTCGGCTGCAAGGAATGCCGGATCACCGGGATTGCCCGGATTTGCACCATACAGGATTAGATCCTGTCTGTTTATTATTTCTCCGATACTATCGATAATATGTTTTAAGGAAAGCGGGTTACCCGAAGCAATATTGACCGGTCCATCAATATCCGAGTCCAATAATGCTACAAATGCATTCGCGACATCAACAACGTGCATAAAATCCCTGATTTGTGTGCCGTGAGAACATCGGGCTGCGCGATTTTGCAACAAAGAGGTGATCACATATGATATTAATCGATTTGGATTCTCGTGGGGCCCGTATAAAAAAAATATGCGACCCCATGCAAAACTTATTTTATGTAACGCGGCGTACTCCCGGGCAATGAGATGAACCGCATTTTTACACTTCCCGTACAACGACGACGGATTTAACGGAGTAACGTTTTCAGTGCAGTAACCGTATCTCCAGTCGTATTCTGCACACGACCCGGCACCTACGAACCGTTCTCCGCCGTTCTTTTTAAATTCCTTGATTAAGTGTATCGTTGCACTTGTCCAGTCAAGATTTTCCTCCGCATCCCAGAATTTTCTATGCTCTGTGTACCAGCCGAAGTGCAGGAGATGAGTCGGTTTAATAATCTTTACCAACTCCGATACGGCGTTACCATCGAGCAAATTAACCGGATGCCAGAAAACATCGTCCTGATCGGACAGCGTATCAGCCGTATTCAGGACGGTTCCGTGTATCCGATATTTTTTATCTCTGAGCAATGGTATACAATGCCGCGCAATAAATCCTCCGGCACCGGTTATGAGCACTTTTTTCATTTTCTAAAATCCGGGTAACTATTATCTTTTTCGGATATTGTTTTGACCTGCAACGGCCATGTAATACGGAAAAGAGGATCGTTCCAACGAATGCCGCGGGCAGATTCGGGATGATAGAACTCACCCATTTGATAGTGGACTACTGAATTATCACGAAGGGTCTGAAATCCGTGGGCAAAACCTTTCGGTACATAGAGCGCGCGCCCGTTTTTCGCGGATAGTAGCACACTGAACCATTTGCAGTACGTATTAGATTCAGGGCGCAGATCAATAATAACGTCGTAAATCTCACCGGTCATACAGGATACTACTTTTACTTCACCGAAAGGTTCGGCTTGATAATGCATACCCCGGAGAGTACCTTTCTTGTTATTGTATGATATATTCGATTGAACGAACGCATCCTGTAATCCCATCCCGTTGAACTCTTTTTGACAAAACGTTCTTGCAAAATATCCCCGTTCATCCTCAAATGTATCAAGTTCAATAATGTATGCACCGGGTAATGTGGTTTCGGTAAACCTCATTTTGGACTAATCCATAATATGTACAGAAGGTATCGGAACTACGAATTTCCCTCCCCAATCCCGGATAAAACTATTCTGGGAAATAATTTCATCTTTTATGTTCCAGGGTAAAATTAATACGTAATCCGGTTTGTCGGTCTTTATTGTATCGGGATGTTTAACAGGAATTCGTATCCCGGGTAAATATTTACCTATCTTATTTGGGTTTCGGTCGACAACGTAGTCAATAATGTCGGTCCGTATACCGCAATAATTCAGCAGCGTATTCCCTTTTGCAGCGGCGCCGTAGCCGACAATCGTTTTCCCGTGCTGCTTTATCTCAAATAGTTTTTTTAATAATTCCCGTTTTGTAATTCTAACTTTTTCCGCAAATGTCAAGTACGTTCGGGTCTGCAGGAGTCCTTCCGATTCTTCACGATCCCGAAGCCGGCGTATGCTTTCCGAATCCTCCACGTTGCTGTTACCGACATGAGTGGCATATATTCGCAACGATCCTCCATGTGTGGATAATTGTTCAACATCAAACACTTTCAAGCCCTGATTTTCAAATATCTTTTCAACGGAATATAATGAAAGATATGAGAAATGTTCATGATAAATCGTGTCGAACTGATTGTGCAGTATCAGCTGCAGGAGATGCGGGAATTCCATCGTGATAACACCGTTCGATGCAAGAAGTATTTTCATACCGCCCACAAAATCATTAATATCGGGGACATGGGCGAGAACATTATTACCGACTATCAAATCAGCTCTTTTTTGTTCTCGGATCAGCTCCCGTGCAAGATTTCGACCGAAAAATTTTGCAATGCTTGGTATTCCTTTTTCAATTGCAACACAAGCAACGTTTTCCGCCGGCTCAATTCCGAGAACGGGTATTTTTTTCTCTTTAAAATATTGCAGCAAATATCCGTCGTTGCTGGCTAATTCCACAATCAGCGAATTATGATCGAGTTGCAGCCGGTCGGTAATCATATTCACATATTTTTCGGAATGCTGGAGCCAGGAATCGGAATATGACGAGAAGTACGCATAATCGGAAAAGATAACATCCGGAGTTTCATATTGTAACAGTTGCACCAGAAAGCAAGATGAGCAAACGTATGTTATCAGCGGATAAAACGATTCTGCCCGGTGGAAACGATCTTGCGGCACATAAGCATTTGATAACGGAGACATACCGAGATCTGCAAACACCGTCTCCAGTTCGCTTCCGCAAAACCGACAGGATTGGTTTTTCCGCATTTCGGGATTTTTTTCAATAGGTTTTTTTTGTAACATTTCTGCGATAGTATTCATGTTCCTTCTTCTGAATTCATAAATGAATTATCCGAAACATAAGATCGATAATTTTCAAATAATGAGATTTGGTCTTCGGTAAAATCCTGCATCGATTCCCGTGAGGAATAATAATGCTTATACCAATCGACCACAAATTCCAGTGATTTTTCCAGTGTAAGTTTGGGTGCCCAGCCTAACCGGCTTCTGGATTTTGAACTGTCAAGTTTTAGGGAATAAGCTTCATGGGGATTTTTGGCAGCCTCCTTGTCCAACTCCCAGGTTGCATTCTTGCCCCACAAACGGGTGATATAAGCTACTATTTCCCGGACCGTTTTTTCATCGGTGTCGTTCGGCCCAAAATTCCATGCCTCCATATATTCAGAACCGGCAGAATACAAACGTTCGGCAAGTGTCAGATAACCGGACAAGAGATCCAGTACATACTGCCAGGGCCGGGTTGCCAGGGGGTTTCGGATAACAACGGATTTTCCGCCGGAGAATGCTCTCATAATATCAGGTATAAGCCGGTCCTGCCCCCAATCTCCGCCTCCGATAACATTGCCCGCCCGAACGCTTGCAATCGCTATACCGTGCTTATCGAATTCCTTCTTATTGAAGAAAGAATTTCTATAGGAAGATATAATCAGTTCCGCACAGCCCTTACTCGCGGAGTACGGATCCCATCCACCCATCGAATCGGTTTCACGATATTTCCACGGCCATTCTCTATTATCATAACATTTATCGCTCGTAACACATACAACCGCCTTTATGTTTCGGGTATAACGTATCGCTTCGAGAAGATGTGCCGTTCCGATAGCGTTCACTTCAAAAGTTTCAATTGGGTTCTGGTACGACTCTCTGACGATTGCCTGTGCTGCCATATGTATGACAATATCCGGATCGATTTCTTTGATTCTTTCTTTCAGGAGTTTTAGATCTCTGATATCCCCCAGCATATGGTGCATCTGCGAATCGAGGTTAAGTAACGAGAATAAGTTAGGATTCGTTGCGGGCGGGAGTGAAAGGCCCGACACATCAGCTTTCATTCCTATGAGCCACTTACAGAGCCAGGCACCTTTGAATCCCGTGTGCCCCGTTATGAGTACTTTTTTCCCTTGCCAGAAATCTTTATGTATTACCATATTTTCCATGGTGCTTTTCCGGAGTTCCACATATCATCCAGCAGATGTTTATCGCGCAGGGTATCCATCGGTTGCCAGATCCCCTCATGTTTATAGGCCGATAATTGTCCGTCTTTCGCAAGTTGAATCAAGGGTTCGCGTTCCCAGACGGTTTTGTCGCCGTTTATATAGTTCATGACACCGGGTTCAAGGACAAAAAAACCTCCGTTGACCCAGGCACCGTCCCCTTTAGGTTTTTCCCTGAAGTTTGTAACTTTTGACTGTCCTTCGGAGAGAGTAAATGTGCCGAAACGACCGGGTGGTTGTACGGCAGTAACAGTCGAGAGCGTTTTTTGATTTGCATGGAAATCGAGTAATGCCCTGATATCGATATCGCTCACCCCGTCACCGTACGTCATTAAAAAGGTGTCATTGCCGATATATTCTTTGACTCTTTTTAATCTACCCCCGGTCATCGTATTTTCACCGGTATCGATCATGCTTACCTTCCATGGTTCCACATCGTTCTGGAGAACTTCAATTTTGTTCTTCTTTACATCGACGGTAATATCGGATTGATGAAGGAAGTAATTCACAAAATACTCTTTGATGACATATCCTTTATAGCCGCAACATATAATAAAGTCATTCACGCCATAGGCGGAGAATATTTTCATAATATGCCACAGGATCGGTTTATCTCCGATTTCTACCATCGGTTTCGGACGGATACCGCTCTCCTCACTGATCCGTGTTCCGAAGCCACCTGCCAGTATTACTGCTTTCATAGTTTTTTCTTTTTTTTGAGTATGGGAGTCAGAATGATATTTTAAAAAAGTGTGGGATTATTACGTCTAAAGACCCGCTTTACCCGTATCAATGATTTAAATACCCGACTTTCTAAAATAGGTTTAAACCTTGTTTCATACCAGTGTAATTTTTCTGCCATTTGATCGAGATATTTCTTCTGATATTTATCTCCTCCGTGTTTTATAATAACCAATGCAATCTCTACATTAGCCAGATGACGATATGCATTCATTTTTTGTACGGTATGATAATGCTCTTCCGACAAATATTCGTTAACGATATAGAAGTTAAAATTATTCAATTTCGCTCTGATCCAGAAATCTAAATCGAATGCATATTGAAGCGAAATATCCAACGGACCACACACTTCCCATACTTTTCTGGATAGTATGCTTGACGGTTGAGCAAACCGTTTATTTTTCGGCCCTCTCCAATTGTAAAGAGATTCCAATGTCACTTCATCGATAGGAGGTACTTCCAGAACAATCTTCCCTTCGGTATCGATCAATCTTCCAAGTCCGACTATTATGTCGATCGGCGCATGTGCATTATGGATATCTGCATATTTTTGTAGCGTACCCGGGAGCAAATAATCATCGGAGTTTACCCACATCAGGTAATCACCGGTTGATTTTGCAAACCCTTTATTTATAGCATTGGCCTGGCCTCCGTCGGGTTCACTTTGCCAATAATGAATATATTTTTCGTACTTTTTGATAATATCCAGAGTATCATCACGACTTCCACCGTCCATTATTATGTATTCCAGGTTTGGATACTCCTGATCTACTATCGATCGTATAGTCTTCTCAATGAAAAGGCCCTGATTGAACGAAGGTGTAATGATTGATATTTTTGGATACATATTCATATACTGTCATTGGTACAATACTCTATCCTGCATGGAAGGTATGTATACTTTACGGACACTGTACTGCTATTATCGACGACTATGGTTTTTTATTTTTATGAGTTTTTAATATGTTCTCATACAAAGGAATGTATGCTCTGGCCTGTATTGAGAGATTATATTTTTTATACGCATCATCTCTTATCGATTTACGGTTAAAATGTTCATTATGCAGTATTGCTTTTTCAATCGTTTGCTGCAAACATGCTACGTTTATTTCCGGACAGAGGAATCCGTTAAAAGAATCGACTATCGTTTCTGCAATACCTCCTGTTGGGAAACCTATAACAGGCGTTCCGCATAAAAGAGATTCAATCATTGTATTCGGAAGGTTGTCTTCCAATGAGGGGATCACAAATATATCGGCTGCAGCATAAGCGACAGCCATCAATCGTTCATCCGATATTGTACCCAACTCTATAAAATTATTCTGGCTGCGCGTTTCATTATTACCGCCGATTGCACAAAGAACCACCTCATCTTTATATTTTTTTGATATATTCGAGATGGATCTCTTTAAAAACTCGTAACCTTTCCGAAAAACAGTAAGTGATTCAGAAACAAATAATATTACATATTTATCTTGTGGAATTCCCAATGCTTCCCTGCAGAAATTTTTGTCGAGCGGCTTGAATATATCGGCCGGGAAACCGTTGGGGATATTGTGGTGTGTATATTTACTGAATAACCGGCTGTTCTCAGATTCGTTTTTTAACCAGCGAGAAGGACATACAATATGTATATAATTTACGTTCTCAAGAGTTTTACCCTTCATTTCGGATATCGTTTGCGACTCTTGTATTTCTTTGTTTGTATACCTCCTTTTTATGGGGTATCCTTTATCATTGATCCCAAGATATCTTTCCGCATAATGTTCACCTCCTAAAAAAGGATTTGCGTCGTGTAACGTCCACACGACGGGTTTCGTATTATTCTGGAAAAAACTCGTAAAGTCTAAAAAATGGGCGACCCAATGGAAATGGACAATATCGGATTCCCTGTAAAGTTTACTCTGGGTAATATCAATATCAGAATATGGATAACTAAATTGTTCTAATAAGGGCGATCGGGATTTGATGAACTGACGCTGTTTTTTATATCTTACTGTACGAGTATCGGGGAAATATTTCCTTATTTTATTTTGAATAACAGATTTTTTTGATCTTCCGGGGAGATCAATCTGATATGTTTCGGGTATAGTATTGGTCGCTTTTTCCTTTAAAAGAAGTTTACTGTCAATGCCTTCATGTAACAACCCCTGATGCAGGCGAATACAGGCTTTGGCAGCTCCGCCATTGTTAGATGTATTAACCAATAATATTTTCATCAAATCACGCTATTCTCTTAGAATAGAATTCTTCATTTGGTTCCGGCAGGTATGAAGCACTATTTATATTCGGCACAAAAATGTTTTAAGGGTAACTATATTGCGTATCATCAAATTGAGATATTTTATTATCCGAATGATTGACTTTATTCCACGGAAGGAATTGATAAATCGGACCGCTTCGCCCCTGCATAAGTTTTACTTCAGGACTATCAACATCGATACAACGGAAATATAGTTCATGATCAAATACATCAAGCATTTCTACCATCGGGACCGCACTGACAATCTGGATGTAATGGTCTCCATCACGCATAATACCGACAGGGAGATCGATACGGTACGTATAAACACCTTTTTCCCAGTATTGATAACGTTTCTCATCGACATTGACATCCATATAATTACTCTGGAACACGTTCCCATAATTTAAACTTATTACTTTAAAATCCACATTATAACCCCGTCCCGGGACTATAACTTCAAAAGTAACTTCTAACGAAATCTTATTCTTCAAATTAAACTCACTGCATACCGACCCATGTTCGTCTAGCAGACGTGCTTTTCTTATTTTTAATTTTTTCCCTTCTGTGTCACTCGATTTATCTTCAACTTCACCCATTAATTTCTTATTTTCCCCAAGATATTTTTTTACAACCTGTTCTGTCGGCCCAATAGCCGTACAGCGTCCGTCTTCGAGAAGCAGCGCACTTTTGCAGAGCGACAACACAGCGGACATATTATGACTTACGAATAATACAGTTCGACCGGATTTACCGACTTCGTCCATTTTTCCAATACATTTTCGTTGAAAATCTATATCACCTACTGCTAGCACTTCGTCGATTATCAATACCTCCGGTTCAATATGAGCAGCAACTGCAAACGCCAGGCGAACATTCATGCCTGTTGAGTATCTTTTAATCGGTGTGTCTATAAACTTCTCTATTCCGGAAAAATTAACTATTTCATCGAATTTCCGGTCGATTTCCTTTTTGCTCATTCCAATTATGGTTCCGTTCAAATAGACATTATCCCGTCCTGTCAACTCGGGATGAAAACCGGTTCCAACTTCCAAAAGACTCGATACACGTCCCTTTATCATCACTCTTCCACTGGTCGGATCTGTGATTCGAGACAGTATTTTTAATAACGTGCTTTTCCCGGCACCGTTGCGACCGACAATTCCAAGTACATCACCTTCATTAACCTCAAACGAAATATCGCGTAACGCCCATATAATATCTTGGTCCGTGCCATTTTCATTGAATTTACTTAAACTTCGCAATCTTCTAAAATTGGATAGCGGGTATTTAATCCATGAGGCAACAGTTCCGGCTAATGAATCGTGTTCCTCTTCTTGTAACCCGATTCGGTAGCGCTTCGATATTTCTTCAACAATGATTGATTTTGTTCTCATAATTTAATCTTCAATTAAAATATTAGATTACATCTGCAAAGTATTTTTCTCTTCTTTTAAAATATAAAGCTCCGGTCAATGCTATAATGACAGTAGAAATCGTTCCGGTAATAATAAAATCCCAGGGCATCGGATTGGTCGCCAATAATGCTGAACGGAAACCTTCAATTACACCGACCATCGGATTGAGTGCATACAGTAATCGATATTGTTCAGGGACAAGACTGGCAGGGTACACTACCGGCGCAGCGTACATTAATAACTGAACACCGAATTGTAACCCGTATCGGATATCACGATACTGCACTGTTAATGCCGAGAGCCACATACCGAACCCCAAAGAAGTTATCATCAGAATGAGTATCAGATAAGGAAGGAAAAAAATCCAAAGCGTGGGTACTACCTGGAACCATATCATTAACCCGAATAGGACAACCATTGATATAGCAAAGTCAACAGACTTTGATAATATTGAGGATATCGGTAGTATCAGGCGCGGGAAATATATTTTAGTAATCATATTGTTCAGACTGGTCGTTGACGCTGTTAACGAATTAGCGAAAAACGTCCACGGGACCAGTGCAGTAAAACTAAAAATGGCATACGGGACACCGTCTGATTCTATCTTTGCGAGATTTCCGAAGACTATGGTAAACACTATCATGGAAAATACCGGCTGTATAACAGCCCATCCGACACCGAGCACAGATTGGGCATATCGAACTTTTATATCCCGCCATACAAGGAAAAAAAACATATCCCTATATTCTTTCAGTTCTTTCCATTCTATCAACTGCCACCCGGATTTAGGTTTAATGATAGTGAGTTTTTGATCGCTATTCATTGTGATGTTCTCTCTTGACCTGGTACGTAGCTAGTATAAACTTTTTTAAAAATAATATGTGGCACCCAGCTTATGTTTATTTCATAAACAAACAGAAAACAATTTTTTACAAGTAAAGTCAGCGATAATAATTTTCTGTTTTATTGGTTATAAATAATAATTATTTCAAAATATCTCCGTATTAACTGCCGTCATAAAATAGGAGATTTTTTCGTGATGGGCTATAATGAAGTGATTCTAAAAAATACCAAATACCCTGTCCAGGAGAAGTAACAACGTTCCACTTGTACTGAGTAAGGTAAACAAATCCCATATGTTGAACGGGCGAACCCTGTCAATCATAATAATATCTCCTTCCTGTAACGGTACATCACGCTCTCTTAATGTCAACAGATCTTCTATTCTGTATTCCAGAATAATTTCCCTTCCTGCGCCTCCCGTCAGTCGTGAGAGCCGGACAATCGTTTTGCCTGCCCCCCTTCGCGACCATGTATCCGACCCTACAATACCACGGATGTCCGCACCCGGTCCGCCTGCCAATGATAATAATTGCCCTATATCGGTTCCTACCGGCACTTCATATCTTCCGGAGCGCCCTACGTCTCCCCAAACGCTCACCAGCATGGTAAAATCACCCGGCTGGGCGAAATAATAATTCGCTATATTCGATCCGTAAATACCGGGTGTAAATAACTCCTGGATCCGGTCAGGTACCTGCTGAGTAACCGCCTGTTGCTGAAAGAAAAGCAACATACCAAGAAGAGCAATTATCAAATGCACAGATTTACTTCTATTTATTATCATAGAAAAATCCCGATCAATGATTATTTTGAAAAGACACTTTTTTTCTTGTGACCGTTACTGGACTGACCGTAAGACCCGTACTTATAATACTGCATCGTATAGGCAGTGCCGTAACTATCACGTGAGTCGAACCTGTTCAGGACGGTCCCGAACACTCTCCCCTGCACGTTTTCTACCGATTCAACAGAGACCTTAAGTTCCTCGACTTTTGTTCTTCGCGACGATGTCACTATTATTAATCCGTCGCAAACAGTCGCAAGGACTGAGGCATCGGTAGCAGCCAGGAGCGGCGGTGTATCGAATATGATGATGTCAAACTGATCCTGTAATGTTTCAAGAAGCTTCTTAAACTTCGTCGATCCGAGCAGGTCTGCGGGATTTGCAGGTATATCTCCGCACGAAATTGCAAAGAGATTATCGACTACCGTATTCTGAATACCGGTTGATAATTCTATATTTTCGAACAGAATATTGGTTAATCCGGGTTTTTTATTCAGATCAAGAATTGTATGTAGCGTAGGTTTCCGTAAATCGGCATCGACAATAAGTACTTTCTTTTCTGCATTTGCATACGAAACCGCAAGATTAGCGGCAATGGTACTTTTACCTTCTCCCGGATTCGGACTGGAGATAATAATTGTTTTAACGGGTTTATCAACCTGTGAATACTGTATATTCGTCCGAAGTGCCCTGAAAGCTTCCGATGTCGGTGAGAGAGGATTAGATATTGCTATCACATAACCACTAATGACACGACCTTTTATGGATACCCAGCCGTTTCTGCTTAACCGTTTCACTTCGCTGTACATCGTTGCTATGGTGGTCAGGTTGGTAAGGTTCTCTTTCTTGATATCTTCGGGAGTACGAATTTTTGACGATAATGCTTCCTTCAGAAATACAAAGCCGATACTAAAACCGACCCCAAGGAATAGTCCGATTGTAAGATTCATACTCATATTCGGGCTTACCGGCGAGCCCGGCACACGGGCATCGTCAATGATGTCTACGCTGCCGAATTCGGACTGCTCATTTATTATTGCCTGGTTGTATTGTTCCTCGATCTTTAAATATAACTGTTCGTTGCTCTGTTTGTTACGTTCAAGCCGCGCATATTGCATATTCATCTGGGGTAACCGATCAAACTGTCTTTCGAATTCACTAAGGGATCTATCGGTTGCATTTTTTTGAATGTTCAAGCCCTGAAGCTCAATCTCTTCCGATGCAATGCGCTGTTTTAATTGACGCAGATATCCCTCATCGCCGGGCGACAGGCCCTCTACATATTCATTTGTTCTTCTCTCCAGCATCTGACGATAGTGTTCCATCTGATCATCAAGCTCGCGAAGTCTGGTCTGATACCGCTCTTCTCCCACAACCTGTGGATTCTGAACGATTAACCGGTCTCTCTGCAATTGCAGATTTGCCATCTCCTGTTGTATCTGTCGTATATAAGGTATATCCGGAGATGTCATACCGCGAGCAACGTCCGGTTCATGCTGGGCAAGTTGTTCTCTAACTGCCCGGAGTGTATTATTTCTCGCATTGATCTGAACGGCTAACTCGTCCCTATTTGCCTCAAGCCGTGCAACCTGGTCAATGATACGTCTGGACTCCGCATCCATGATAACGACGCCAAATCGCTCCTGATAACGCCTGAGTTCTTCCTCAGCCTTATTAAGTGCCTCTCCTCTTTCAGCTAATTGTTTTTCTAAAAATTCACGCGCCATCGTTTTGTGTGCGCGACTTCCTTCAAAATGACGTTCGTAATATACATGTGCATATGCATCTGCAATAAACGCCGCCTCACGGGGGTTGGTACTTCTGGCTTTAATTTCAACTATATCGGATCGGGGAACCTGATCAAAGGAGGTAGCCCTTTGCACACGTCCTGCTACCGTTTCAAGTGCGGCAAAGGATTCAAATTCGCCTGCGTCGTTTAGATTTATTAAAACAGGTATTACTTCCGTTTCGTCCTCATCCAGGAACCGTCGCTCCATAACAGCCTGTGCAACGTTGCGCGCAAGGCTTCTGGATTTTAGAATTTCAATCTCATTAATGATACTTCTGCCGGCATCACCGCTAAAGAACCCCAGCGGAGTGGATTGCCCGCGGCTACTCACGAACACAGTCGTTTTCGCCTCAAAAATGGGTTCTTCGAGCAATGTTTTAAAAAGGAAAAAATTAAATACGAGCAGGGTACCGATGAGGATGATCCACTTTCCGCGTAGGATTGTGGTAAAGATGTCGCGAAGATTTATTTCACGAACTACGCTATCATTCATAGCACCGTTATCGGATCTGTTATTGTTATTATTG
>Ga0114946_10000856_pt1 | contig 20780 bp, 21 predicted proteins | sample WalLakDeSediment_FD_88676 | JGI IMG/M metagenome (GOLD analysis project Ga0114946, IMG submission 88676) | Lake sediment microbial communities from Walker lake, Nevada to study Microbial Dark Matter (Phase II) - Walker Lake 11/02/13 Deep Sediment | ecosystem: Environmental > Aquatic >...
GGAATGGATGAAATTGCAGAAATTACCACGGGTAATGCTAAGAGAATGTTTGCTTTGTGAGTGTTTCTTGTTTCTTGTTTTTTGTTTCTTGTTTATTGTTTCGGAAAATTTAATCTATTAATTTACAACGAATTACCACGAATTACCACGAATTACCACGAATTACCACGAATTACAACAAATTACAATCATGTTAAATGACATTTCCATCCTGATCATTTACACCGGAGGCACCTTCGGCATGATGCGCGACGAGGCTACCGGCTGAATGAATTTGAAACCCTTGAAAATGAACGAAGAGCATAGATTAGATTTTGTATAAATTTTAAATCCAAAGGTATTTATTAAGTTTTTTTATTACTTTAGCGCACGATTTTGGAGAGTGAACCTCTATCAATCAGGGAGAGATGGCCGAGTGGTCGAAGGCGCACGCCTGGAAAGCGTGTAACCGCCAAAAGTGGTTCAAGGGTTCGAATCCCTTTCTCTCCGCGTTCTTTAAACAATTGAAAACCAAATTAAAGTTAATAATCAATTTTTTAAAATTATGAAACGATTCATCGCATTTTTGACACTGGCTTCCCTGCTGAACTTTGGGTTTTTTACCGCTTTATATTCCCAGGATGAGGAAATAGAGGAAGCGACAGAGCAAACCACGGAGCTTACAACCGAAGAGGAAGCTGAAGAAGCAGCCACACCTGTATCCACGCTGGTGGCGGATGATGCGGCACCGCAAGGTTTTCACAACGTGATCAAAGATTACTTCATCCAGGGAGGCGCCGGTTTCATGGGCATTGTTCTGCTGGCGCTGATCTTTGGCCTGGCCATTGCCATTGAAAGGATCATCTACCTGAACCTGGCTACCACCAACACCCAGAAGCTGATCAACAAGATTGAGTCGGCCATGGAATCCAGCGGAATTGATGCGGCGAAGGAAGTATGCAAAAATACACGCGGCCCTGTGGCCAGTATTTTCTACCAGGGGCTGCATCGCTACAACGAAGGGCTGGAAATAGTTGAAAAATCGATCATTTCGTATGGCAGCGTACTGATGGGACGGCTCGAAAGCGGCCTCTCCTGGATATCGCTGTTCATTGCCATTGCACCGATGCTCGGGTTTATGGGTACGGTTATCGGGATGATCATGGCCTTTGATAATATCGAAGCTGCCGGCGATATCAGCCCGTCCATCGTGGCAGGCGGTATCAAGGTCGCCCTTCTGACCACCGTCTTCGGTCTGATCGTCGCCATTATCCTGCAAATCTTCTATAATTACCTCGTTTCAAAAATTGACAGCCTGGTCAATAATATGGAAGATAGCTCGATCTCCTTTATCGATATTCTTGCGAAATATAAAAAATAAAAAAACACCTGCCATGAGTGATAAAATTGCGAAAATCATACAGTGGGTACTGATAATACTGCTGGCTTTATCGGCGGTATTCGGACTGCTGTTTTATACCAATACGGCGGGTTATACAAACCTGGTTCTATTTTGGGGTTATGCCCTGATCATTGTTATTGTCGTGGCCACGGTACTGGCGGCTTTGCTGAATATTCTGAGCAATCCCAAAAAAGCCATCAAGTTTTTGATAACCCTGGGACTGGTTGCGGTAGTTGCCGTACTGGCGTTTGTGATATCCGGAAATGAATATACGACGACGCAGCTCGTCAAACTTAAAATCACCGAAACAACCTCCCGTGTTGTGGGAGCCGGCTTGATCATCACTTACCTTCTCGGTATTGTGGCGCTGTTGTCGATCGTCTATGCGACAGTATCAAGTATTTTTAAATAACATTGGCTATGAGGAAACTAAGACAACTACAGGAGGTCAATGCCGGTTCCATGGCCGACATCGCCTTCCTCTTACTGATCTTCTTCCTGGTAACCACCACCATGGACGTTGACACTGGTATTTCCCGGAGCCTGCCGCCGCCCGTCGAAGATGATACCCAAATCGATATCAGGGACCGTAACATCTTCAAAGTATTGGTGAACAGTGCAGATATGCTCCTGGTGGAAGGAAAGGAGGGCAGCCTGAGCACGTTGAAGGATGAGACCAAGTATTTCATGAAAAATCCCAATAACGATCCCAATCTCCCGGAAAAGAAACTCGAATTTATCGAACTGCTGGGCGAAGTCTGGATCTCCAGAGGGGTTGTTTCATTGAAAAATGACCGGGGGACATCCTACGACATGTACATCAGGGTTCAGAATGAACTGACGGCCGCGTTTCGGGAACTCAGGGATGAACTTAGTGTTGATAAATTCGGTACCCGGTTCTACAATTTAACGGATGACCAGCGAAAAGCCATTCAAAGCGCTGTTCCTATAGCTATCTCGGAAGCCGAACCGGAAGATATTGGCGGTAAATAAAAGGAGGTAATATTATGGCACGTTTCAGAAAGAAAAAAGCGCAGGGAGCACAGCGGATCAACACCGCCTCACTGCCCGATATCATCTTCATGCTGCTGTTCTTCTTCATGGTTACCACGGTGATGCGGGAGACAACCATGCTGGTCAAGATCAAACTGCCGGAAGCCACTGAAATTCAGAAGCTGGAGCGAAAATCACTGGTCAGTTTTATCTATGTGGGAGAGCCGGTTAGAAGTTACCTTTACGGAACTGAATCACGCATCCAGTTAAATGACCAGTTTGCTACCGTTGCTGATATCCAGGAATTCATTGCCCGTGAACGGGAAGCCCGTGATGAGGTTGACCGGAAATTTATGACCACCTCTATCAAAGCCGACCAGATGACAAGGATGGGCGTGATTACCGATATCAAACAGGAATTGAGGAAATCCGGCGCGTTCAAGATCAACTACTCCAGCCGCAAAGGCGCTGTCAAACAAAACTAAACCATTATCAAACCAACGGGTTTACCCGTTGGGAAGGGGTGGTAGTCCGACGACTGAAGCCGTCGGTTCACGACTCTATTTGACTTGTTCGTTGGAGCACAACCCGGTTCACGCCTGCCCGGCAGTATCCCGGGCCCTCTTTCTGACATATCCCTTCTCATGCAGGTAGATTATCCCCATGATGAACAACATCAGGATGAAGCTGGAAATGATAACAGTTGTATTTTGCGAAGAACCGAAAGTCTCCAGGTCGGTGTCAACCCAGCCTCGCTGGTCCAGGAAGGAGATGACCACCGCCATGGCATTGTTCAGGAAATGCACAAATATGGGTACCCAAAGTGATCCGGACCATACAAAGAGGTACCCCAGGAGAATCCCCAGCATAAAACGGCCGAAAAAGCCGTAAAACTGCAGGTGCAGCGCGCTGAAGATCAAAGCCGGTATGATGACGGCCAGATGAATGTTATGGGTCCATTCCCGGAAAAGACGAACCAGGATGCCCCGGAAGATCAGTTCTTCTCCAATCGCTGCCAGCACCGCGATCATCAGCAGGTTTACCAGGAAGCCGCCCCAGTTCGTAGTGGATAAGAACGCATCCGTAAGCTTGTGAGCATTATCCTCGGCATTACGCATCCAGGTTTCCAAACCCGCCAGTGATTCCGGCAGATGGATGGCGTTGTTCATCTCTACCAGCCAGCTGATAAATGGCAGTGATACAATCAGAAGAATGGTCCCGAAAACGATGCTGAACCTTTTGATCCCGCCCCTGAATTTCAGATATCCTCTAAAATCATCATCGGTAAGAATAACGAATAAAATGGCGGGCGCAATAAATACCCCGATCTGGTTAACGATCTGGAAATATTTCAGGGCCAGGATGGTTTGCGGATTTGTGAAATCATTCTGGGCTGCCATGCTTTCCAGCAGGCTTGTGCCGAAAAATGGCAAGGATAACGCCACCCCGATTCCCAACACAATAAAAAATGTAATAATGATTATCATGATCAGGGACAGGATCTTCAGAAATGGTGAAAAATGCCGGAACGGGGGTTCTCGAAACATAAACTGTATTTGAAGGCTTCAAAAATAGTAATTTTGTAATTAATAAATTCCCGGAAAGTTGCTTAAAATTGGTCATATCGAGATTCCGCATTTTCCTGTTTTACTCGCACCCATGGAGGATGTGAGCGATCCTCCTTTCCGGCATGTATGCAAGATATTCGGTGCCGATATCATGTACACCGAATTTATCTCTTCGGAAGGGCTGATCCGGGAAGCGGCCAAAAGCGTTAAAAAGCTTGAATTTTCAGAATTCGAGCGGCCTATCGGTATTCAGATCTATGGCCACGATATTGACTCAATGGTCAAAGCGGCGCAATTTGCTGAAGCGGCCCATCCCGACATCATTGATATCAACTATGGCTGCCCGGTGAAGAAAGTGGCCAATAAAGGGGCGGGTTCTGGCATTCTGAATGATATCCCCAAAATGGTACGAATGACCGAAGCGGTGGTCAAAGCTGTCAAAAAGCCAGTTACCGTGAAAACACGACTGGGGTATGATAATCAACGGAAAGACATTGTTGAAATCGCTGAGAGGCTGCAGGATGTTGGCATACAGGCTATTACGATCCATGCCAGGACACGCGTTACACGTAGCAGCGAACCGGCCGACTGGACATTGATCGGTGAGGTTAAGAAAAATCCCCGCATGAGTATCCCGGTCATTGGCAATGGAGATGTCTTTACCCCCGAAGCGGCAAAATATTTTAAAGAAAATTATCATGTGGATGGTTTGATGATTGCCCGCGGAAGCTACGGAAATCCCTGGGTTTTCAGGGATATAAAACATTTCCTGGCTACCGGCATTGTCCCTGACCCACCTGACATCCGGGAAAGAGTGAGAATTTGCCGGATCCATCTTCAGCGATCGATGGAATGGAAAGGCGAACGGGTCGCAATCCTCGAAATGAGAAAGCATTATGCCGATTATTTCAAGGGCTTTCCCAATTTTAAACCTTATCGTGTCAGGCTGATGGAAGCGGTTGTTTATAGAGAAGTCAGTAAAATTTTATCCGAACTGCAGACAACTTTTTCAATATAGATTTTAACTTTGCAGCATAGATTTGAGTTAAGATATGGCCATTGAAACGCATCAGAATATTATCATTACCGGAACAGGGAGTTATATTCCCACCAGTATAGTGACCAACGAGGATTTTGCCGGAACCGTATTTTACGATACCGACGGGACAGTGTTTGAACACAGCCATGCGGAGATCTCCGAGAAATTCCGTGCTATCACCGGCATCATCGAGCGCCGCTACGTCACCGACGACCTGGTTGCTTCCGATATCGGGGCCGTTGCAGCCAGGCGGGCAGTCGAAGATGCTGCCATCGACCCGGAGGAGATTGACCAGATTATTGTAGCACATGATTACGGCGATGTCAGGAAGCATACCATTCAGACCGATACGGTGCCCAGTCTTGCATCCCGTATTAAACATAAACTTAGGATAGAAAATCCGTTTTGTGTGGGCTACGATCTGTTGTTTGGCTGCCCCGGCTGGTTACAGGGGCTGATCCAGGCAGAGGCTTTTATACGGGCCGGCCAGGCTAAAAATTGCCTGGTGGTCGGTACAGAAACCTTATCCAGGGTGGTTGACATGCACGACCGCGATTCGATGATCTATGCCGATGGCGCCGGGGCGTGTGTCCTGCAGCTGGCAGATGGTATGCACAAGAACGGTATCTTATCTTCCATATCGGCGACATATGCCAAAAATGAGGCGTATTACCTCTACATGGGACAAAGCTATATTGAATCTGCGGACCCAAAAATCAGGTATATCAAAATGCTTGGCAGGAAAATATATGAATTTGCCCTGACCCATGTTCCCAATGCCATGAAAGCTGCTCTTGACAAAGTCGGGGCGGATATTCATGATCTGAAGAAGATATTCATCCACCAGGCCAATGAGAAAATGGATGATGAGATCATCAAGCGTTTTTACCGGCTCTATAAGGTGCGTGAAGTGCCCGAAGGCATTACACCTATGAGCATTCATAAACTCGGGAACAGCTCGGTGGCTACAATCCCGACGCTGTATGATCAGGTGCGCAAGGGTGAGGGAGAGGAGAAAGGCCACTGCCTCCACCCAGGCGATCTGATCATGTTTGCCTCGGTGGGAGCGGGGATGAATATCAATGCGATGGTTTACCGGTATTAGTTGTTGGATCTCTTATACCCGATCCCGCCGCTACCCGACTGTGGTATTTCAGGCCGGAATTCTTTCAGGTCATCCAGTGTTACCAGACATATCTTATCCGCTGTCCGTTCAACAGGGTTTAATGAAGCCATCCTTAAATTTTGTTTCAGGATGGTCCGGTCAATCACTTTCCTTACAGAGCGGGCATTGCCGAAATACTGATTCCGGTGTCCGTGAAGAAATGCAAGGTATTTCCGGAGATGTTCAGCAGCATCCTGGGTCAGGGTTAATCCTGCATTTTCTAACATGTTCAGCGCAATGGTATTGAGCTCCTCCTCCGTGAAGTCATAGAAGATAAATGTATGATCAAACCGGGAACGCATGCCGGGATTGGAATCGAGAAACTGCTGCATGGGTTTTGGATACCCTGCGACGATCACGGCAAACTCCCCTCTCCGGTCGTCCATCAGCTTGATCATGGTATCGATGGCCTTCTTGCCAAAGTCAGGATGCTGCCCGTCCAATAAGGAGTAAGCCTCATCTATGAACAGTACGCCTCCCATTGCCTCATTGATTCGTTCTTTCGTTTTCGTTGCCGTCTGGCCCAGGTAACCGGCTACCAGGTCGCTGGCATCCGACTCCACCAGGTGCCCTCTCTCCAGGATACCCAACGCTTTGTAAATATTGCCGATGATCCTTGCCAGGGTAGTCTTGCCGGTACCGGGATTACCGGTAAAGACGCTGTGGATCGGGAAAGCCTTGCGGATGTCTTTGCCAATCTCGCGGTAATACCTGACAAGCTTGATCAGGTCCCTGATCTCGGTTTTAATATTTTGCAGCCCGGTCAGGTGGTCGAGCTGGACCAGGGTATCTTTCAGCAATTCCTCATCGGGTGGGATATCGACATAAACACCGCTTTTACCTGTAAATACCTTTTTAATATCTACTTCTTCAATGGTACTGAGCAGGTTCAAATCGGGCTCTTTTTCATTCAATTGTTTCATCACCCTGATCCCCATATTAATCTTCGCCTCGTCGATAACACTATGCACGAACCGGGCATTGCCAAAAGTCCTGTCGCGTTTCCGGTAAGAACGCATCAGTTCTACCTCCAGTATTTTCAGGGCATCCGGCGAGAGGCTGACTTTTTTCTTCTCTGCCGCGTAACCGGCGATTTGCATTAACTCCAAAGGGGTATAATCATCGAAATGGAAATAGTATTTAAAACGCGATTTAAGGCCGGGATTTGAATTGATCATCTCCTGGATCTCCGTTGGGTAACCGGCAACCATGATGGCGATATCGCCCGGGCCGTCGCTCATCTCGGTGATGAGCTCAGCGATGGCTTCCATCCCGAAATCATTGTCCACCCCTTTGCGGTAAAGCATGTAAGCCTCATCAATGAACAGAATGCCGCCACGGGCCTTTTCAATCTCGTCGGTGGTTGCCTTTCCGGTCTGCCTGACATACCCGCTTACCAGGTCGCTGCTGTCCACTGCATGCACGTGCCCCTGCGTTAAAAGGCCCATGGCATGATAGATCTTACCCAGCAGCTTCACCACGGTGGTCTTTCCTGTACCGGGATTGCCGGTGAAGACACTGTGCAGGGAGAGCTTATCTTCGTCTTCAATCCCCACCTTCCTGCGTACCTGCAGGAAATCGAGATAGGAAACATGTCCGCGGATCTGGTTCTTGATCGATTCCAGCCCGATTAGCCCGTCCAGCTCCTTCATCGCCTCATCCACCATGATTTTTCTTTCCAAGTTTTCCAGGTTGCCCGGGTCATCCAGATCCTCCTCCGGCAGGCTCGCCTCAGCTAGTGTCCTGGCAATGATGGCGTCGATGTCAGGCCTTTCATCGAAAACGTCTGTCCCTGGTGTGGCTGAATCAAGGGAAAAATCTTCCCTGTCCTCACTACCAACCGAAAACGGAACCACTGCAATAACCTGCTCCTGGAACTCAACCTCCAGGGTATAGTTGTCAACCCGCCAGTTACCTGGCTGGGCATTTCCCCACCCCTGTGTGATGGTAAATACATCATCTCCCGGTGAATCACTGGAAATGATGTCGCCATATTGAATCCGGCCTATGAGCTGCCGGGTATCATCGTAAAAAGTGAAAAAGAGTTCGCAGTGCCAGTCAGGGCGGATCTGGTTGATAAACCGGAACTCGGCGAAAATATAACGGGTGTTGTCCGTATCGAAACTGCGAAGATATTTTCGCTCATCGAACGGGAGATTGTCATCCGGGCCCTCGTATAACTTGAGGGAAAGCATATCAAAATACGGATTGGAATCATTGTCGACGACCCCCACATCTTCAACATAAAACTGGGCGCTTCCCAGCTGGTTGTCATCCAGGTGAGCCTCCCACAAGTATTCACCTTTGGGCCACCCGGCCCCTGCTTCATCATTTCCCCAGCCTTTTTCCAATGTTACGATGTTATCGTCCATGCTGATGGAAAGCGATTCTTCAAAGCAGCATAATTCCTCTTTTTTCCGGTTTTTCTTGAGTGAAAATGCCTTGAAAGTGACCTTCGTGACCCAGTTTTCTTCATCAAATTTCTTGTTGAAGAATTGAAGCTCCACTCCTATATATTTTACCTCCCAGCGGTCAAAAGCCTGTCTGTACTTCCTGAAGTTATTGTTCGGACTTTCCCAGTTAAAGGTTTTTAGTGATATGATTTTGTAATTAGCTGTAGAATTTTTTCCGGAGTTTTTTTGTCGTGATGTTGCCATTCGCTGTACCTTTATTATCAGCCTTCAAATTTATAATATATTGGTAATAACTGCCGCATTGCGGCAAAACAACTATTTTAGATGAAAATATTCGTTAAGATACTGGCTGTCATTATCCTATTTCAGATGATACTGGCGCTGACATTCATACCGGTTCGTTTCTCCCGTGGCACACCCGGCGCGGGCGGTAACTTCCCTTTGATCATCGCTCATCGCGGGGCATCGGGCGTGGCCCCCGAAAACACCATCCCGGCTATCGATTCCGCTCTCGCTGTTGGAGTGGATTACATCGAAATCGATGTCCACCTTTCACTCGATGGAAGGGTCATGGTCATTCATGACGCCACGGTCGACCGGACTACGGATGGAACGGGAAAAGTGCAAGAACTTACCGCGAAACACATTCAATCCCTTGATGCCGGAAGCTGGTTCGGTGAATCTTTCAGTGGAGTGAAAATTCCGACACTCGAAGAGGTGATCCGTCATATTGATGGAAAAACAAAACTCCTGATCGAGATAAAAAAGAAAAGAAAGGAGAACGAAGGCATCGAAGCGGAGGTGATCAGGCTGATCAGGAAATACGAAGCGGCTGAATGGTGTGTCGTACAGGCTTTTAATGATAAGGTACTGGAAACCATGCATGAACTGGCGCCGGAGATCGTCCTGCATAAGCTGATCGTTTTCAAATACCGGTTTATTCCTTATGTTTTCGATGGCAGGATGACAAGATTCAGTCTGGAGAAATTTGCTTATGTGCAGTCAATCAACATGCATTACCGCTTTTTCAACAGGAGGTTTTCAGATCAGGTGCATAAAGAGGGCAAGACGATTTTTCTGTGGGGCTGCCGTAAACAAACACCCTGTATTCCATTCGACAGCATTGGCTGGGAGGGCTGGATCACCGATTTCCCCTGATTTCGATTATCTTTGCCTCATAAAACCAACCGTAATGCAAGAAACCATAACGAAAGACCAGCAAAAAACCGCCCGTTTTGCCAAAGCCCTGGGGCATCCCGTGCGGATCTATATCCTTGAATTGTTGTCAACACAATCCTGCTGTTACAGCGGCGACCTCTCGGAAATTCTTCCCATTGCAAAGTCCACCCTGTCGCAGCACCTGAAAGAACTCAAAAAAGCAGGCCTGATCCAGGGCGAGATCGAAGCCCCAAAGATCAGGTACTGCATCCACCGCGAAAACTGGAACGCCGCCAGGGAATTATTTAAAAATTTCTGGCGTATGTAATTTTTTTTATACTTTTGTTCGTAATAATACGAATAGGGTGAGAAGACAGAAGACAGAAGTTAGAAGACAGAAGATAGAAGATAGAAGATAGAAGATAGAAGATAGAATTTAGAAACTATTGATCAGATAATTACCACGAATTACAACAAATTACAACGAATTACAACGAATTACAACAAATTACAACAAATTACAACGAATTACCACATAGTCATGCAAATCAAAGTCCTTGGTACCGGTTGCCCCAAATGTAAGACCCTCGAAAGAAACGTGCGCGAAGCGGTTTCTAAATTGAATATCCAGGCTGATATAACAAAAGAGGAAGATATTGTCAATATCATGAACTACGGCATCATGCGGACCCCCGGGCTGGTGATTGATGAAAAAGTAGTCAGCTCCGGTCATTTGCTGTCGGTTTCGCAGGTGAAGGAGATGTTGAAGAAGGCTTAGGGGCATGAAGGCATGGGGGCATGGGGGCATGGGGGCATGGAAGTGAAAAGTCTTTGCGTCTCCGCGCCTTCGCGGTAAATAACAGAATAACTATGAAAATTAAATAAATGTATATGAAAAGGATTTATCTGATTGCAATTTTATTGCTGGCAGGCATGGTTGCCGAATCATACGCCCAGGCGGCTGCGGAAAAACCATTGGCGGGAGCCGGTAAGCAAACGATTGATGTTTACTACTTCCATGCCACACGCCGTTGTTATTCGTGTAACAATGTCGAAAACCAGTCAAAAGCCGCCCTTGAAAAGCTGTATCCAAAGCAAATGGAGTCTGGGGATATTGTTTTTCACTCGGTGAATTTTGAAAATGCCGAAGGGCAGAGACTTTCCAAAGAACTGCAAACTTCGGGCATTACCTTATTGATAGTGAAAGGCAAGGAGAAAAGAGACCTGACATCTGAGGGTTTCATGTACGCCTCCAGGATGCCGGAAAAGCTGCAGGAAAGCATCAAAAAGGCCATTGATCCCATGTTGTAATGGAGGCTTTTCTTGTTCAAATTCTTGAAAATTCGCAATGGCCGGTCTGGTCGGCGCTGATCCTGGGTTTGATGACAGCCATCAGCCCCTGCCCGCTGGCCACCAACCTGACAGCCATCGGATACATCAGCAAAGACCTGGAGAACCGGAACCGCGTATTTTATAACGGTCTGGTGTACACCGCCGGCCGGGCGGTCTCGTATTTCGGCGTGGCGCTGATCATCTTCCTGGGCGCCAGCCAGTTCCAAATTTCCAGCGTTTTCCAGCGATATGGCGAAAAATTTATCGGCCCGCTGCTGATCATCATCGGCCTGTTCATGCTGGGGGTCTTTTCGCTGAACTTCGGGTTTTTCCGGAAATTGTCCGACCGCTTCCAGCAAAGAGGGATGAAATCTTACTGGGATGTATTGTTGCTCGGGATCATTTTTGCCCTGGCATTCTGTCCTTACAGCGGTGTCCTGTACTTTGGCATGCTAATCCCGCTGACACTCGGCAGCCCGTCGGGGTTGCTGCTGCCCGTTGTTTTCGCGATCGCTACCGGCATCCCGGTGATCATCTTTGCATGGCTGCTGGCCTACAGCGTCTCCGGAGTGGGATCGCTGTACAATAAAATAAAGATATTTGAGCTATGGTTCCGGCGGGTGATCGCCGTGCTGTTCATTGCTGTGGGGATATATTATGTGGTACAGGTCTATCTTTAGCGTTACAACAACTGATCGCCTACGGCGATCATTGCATCCGCGTAGCGGATATTCTTTTGTATGGAAGCAAAAAAAGAAATAAAAATCCTTTTCTGGATCGTCGCCTTTTTCCTGCTGGCCTTTTTCATGCCGCTGGAGAGCCTGCGGTTCAGGGAAGCGGTTGACGCCACTCTCGACCTGACAAGATGGTACGCACAGGAACACGTGATCCTCTGTCTGCTGCCGGCCTTCTTCATCGCGGGCGTGATCTCGGTATTTGTCAGCCAGGGAGCTGTGCTGAAATATTTCGGCGCCAATGCCAAAAAGTGGCTGGCTTATACGGTGGCCTCCGTTTCAGGTACCATCCTGGCGGTGTGCAGTTGCACCATCCTGCCGCTGTTTTCCAGCATTCATAAAAGAGGCGCAGGACTGGGACCCGCGGTGGCCTTCCTTTACTCCGGCCCCGCCATCAATATACTGGCCATTATCCTCACCGCCCGCATCCTGGGCTTTGAGATGGGCGTGGCGCGGATCATCGGAGCGGTTGTCTTTGCCATCGTGATCGGCTCCATCATGGCGCTCATTTACCGGAAAGAAGAAAAAGCCAAGGCTGACGAGCAGATGAATATCATTGTACCGCCCGAAAAACGCCCTATGTGGCAAACATCGTTTCACTTTTTTACCCTGGTGCTTATTTTGGTATTTGCCAACTGGGGAAAACCCGGTGAAGAGGTAAGCTCGGGCGCGTGGTACTGGATCTGGGCGAATAAATGGTATATCACGGCGGCCTTCAGCCTCATGCTGGTCTATTCCCTTATTTACATCCTGAAGATCAAATGGCAATGGGTTGTACTGGCTGCTTTGGCGACCGCCGTTTCCGCCATACTGACCACTTCTCCGCTGGTACCCATGATCGTCGGTATTGCCGGATTAAGCCTGGTCACCTTGTTTGATAAAAATGATGACGAAAATAAAGAATGGACCATCTCTACCTGGGAATTTGCCAAACAGATCATGCCCCTGCTGGCGCTGGGGGTGATCGTGGCCGGATTCCTGCTGGGATCGACCCACGATGATGTCCGCATGGCCGGGATCATCCCGAACGAATGGATTTCGGCGCTGGTGGGCGGGAATTCCGTGTTTTCGAATTTCTTCGCCTCTATCATCGGCGCCTTCATGTACTTTGCCACACTGACCGAAGTGCCCATTTTGCAGGGACTGATCGCTTCCGGAATGGGAAAAGGACCGGCGCTGGCGCTGTTGCTCGCCGGGCCTTCTTTATCATTACCCAATATGCTGGTTATCAGAGGTATCATGGGTACGCAGAAAACAATGGTTTATGTGGTGCTGGTGGTGATCATGGCGACAATCTCAGGATTGATATACGGTACGATCTGATATCTGGAATAAATGCACAGCCTGGCTGATGCAATCTTCATATAATGCCTGTCGATATTGAAAAATATGGCTTTGTAATCAATGGACTTCGACATATTACCGGCCTCGAGTGCCTGGAAATACTTCGCGAAGAGGGTATTATCCTCGATGTCAGGCCAGAATATGAATTGAGCCAGCTTTTTGATGTGCAACGGATCCTTTACTGCCCTTATGACGAGATAAATGAGCATTATCAAGACCTTCCCCAGGATGGCATCATCATCATCGCGGATGCTGTGGGCCTCAGGAGCAAAGAGGTTGCTGAATTTCTCCGGTCGAAAGGATTTGCCCGTGTTCTTCATCTTTCAGGAGGGATAGTCGACTGGGTCAGGGACGGGCTTCCGGTGACCCTGGATAAAACAATAAGGTTATCCGGATCATGCATGTGTCAGCTCAAACCAAGAGAGAAAACTTCCAAACCTTAAGAAATATGAAGATGAAATTCAAATTAGGACTCATTCTATTTAGTTTTTTCCTGGTCATCGTCCTTTCGGTCATCCTGAGTTTTGAAAGGATCGATACCATTAAAACCTGGCCTGATGAGGATTGGATGGGCCAGTCGACCGTTTGCCCGCCTTTTTTCCTTTATGATGAAGATGGCAATATCATTAACCCGGTTACCGGCGAAAATGCGGATAAACCCTACTCGCCCCGTCAGACATGCGGTTTATGCCATGATTATGAGAAGATAACACAAGGGTATCACTTTCAGCAGGGCAGGGATGAAATTGCCACCGGGACCTATGCCGAGCGATATCAATGGGTCTCTCACCCGGGCAATTACGGCGGGAACTGGTGCTCACCGGCGCCGCTGTACCGCTACCTTTCCCCGAAGGAAAACACCTCGGCCCGTTTGATGGACATGACCTCCTTTACTTTCATCACGGCCGGTTGCGGCGATTGTCACCCCGGCGGCGGACCCGCAGAGTTCGACCGGAAAGGGAACCGTTATGACCGTTTCATGGTGGAGATGGGGTATGAGCCGGGTGGTGTGAATGATTTTGACGGGGACTATTACCAGGCACGGTGGAGCGAAACCGGCGTGCTGGAGGGTGATTGCATGATATGCCATCAGCCGGGTTATCAAAATAATGAGCGGAAAAAACAGCTGAAGCAACTGAATTTCAAGTGGGCGGCTACGGCTGCGTCGGGCTGGGCGAGGATTACCGGTGCGGTGAATAAGAATGATGAAGTAACCGTGGAGTATGATCTTTCAAAGTTTGATGCCGATGGCCGGCTGTCTCCTCACATCGTGAGAGAGCCCCGGAATGAGGCCTGCCTGTTCTGCCATGCACAGCCCGGCTGGAAAAAACGCGGGGCCAACTATTCCCAGCGGTCCGATGTGCATCTCCGCGCCGGGATGAAATGCGTCGATTGCCACCCGGCCGGCTCCATGGCAACGGATGAGCGTATCCGTGAAAGGGAAATGCACCAGTTTGGCAAAGGCGACGACCCCGGCGGAAAGGTGAGGGATGATCTCGATAATACGGTGATCGGTTGTGCCGAATGCCACGACTCCGGAAAGATGGGGGCCCCGGTGGCCAGGCACAACTGGCTGCCTACATTGCACCTTGAAAAGATCGCCTGCCAGACCTGCCATATTCCCGAACGACTGGTGAAACCCGCCCAGGTGCAGGCCAGTGACGTCTTTAACCCGGGAACGAAGATCAGCACCCCCGGGAAACACCTCTGGGTTTTCTACGGCCCCGATTTGCGGTATTACAATCATTACGGAAACCTGGAAATGATGGGTTTTGACGATAAGCCTACCGACGCATTCCGCCCGTTCCTGGCCCGTTACAAAGACAAGATCGTGCCGGTCAACCGCGTGCATAGCGCCTGGCCAGGCATTGAGATTGAAGGCAGGCCAGGGCTCATGCAGCCGAAAATGAGCGATATCTACCGGATGTGGCAGGATCACTTTGCCGATCCGGCGAACTACCCGGAGCTGGCCCTTATTACCGATGATAACGGCGATGGTGTGATCGAGGTAAACCGTCCCGAAGAAATCGAGGCGCTGATCACGGCTGTGACGAACATGCTGCTCAAAACCAACTATCCCATGGAGGGAAAACGGGTAGTGTGGGCCTATAACGACCGCGTATATACTTCCGGCGATGAGTATTATACCATTGAAAAAGAGCCATGGGAGGCGTCGCCGTACGCCAACGTCCATACATTTAACCATGACGTTTATCCTGCCAATGCGGCTTTGGGGGCACAGGGATGCACCGAATGCCATTCTTTCAATTCCCCGTTTTATTTTACAGCTACCGTTCAATACCCGTTTGATGAGCAAGGCAATGCCATTACACAACCCCAGTATGTCCAGATGGGAATACCGGCGTTTTTTGCCTACATTGGCGCGTTCAGGGAAAGCATCGTGAAACCGGTCTTCAATTTTATCCTCGGCGCTTTCGTCATTCTGCTGGTTTATCTTTTAATCGTCACGAGAATATTCAGGGGCAACCGGATTTCCAGGGCGCATCACAACATCCTGTCGTGGCTGGTTTTTGCAGGGATCCTGGCAACCGGGATCATGGGATATTTTTCCGGGCACATGGGCCGGTTCATGTTCCCGACCCGCGCATTCCTGGATGCCAATCACTTTATAATCAGTGCGGTGGTTGTGCTTATAGGTATATGGATTTACCTGCATCACCGGTTCCGGCAGGACAGGATCATGAAGTTCACCACTATGGCGGCTTTCCTGTTTTTCTCTATACTGTCCGGTGTGTTCATGCTGACGAGTCTTCCATTTATTGAAGGTGTAACCCGTCTTGCTTTTACGGTATTTGACATCAGCCTGGTCGGAATCCTGATCATATCAGTAGTGTATATCATGAAACCGGGCATTATGCTGCTTAAACAAGAGTCAGAAAATTAAACAACCACATGGTGTTTAAGGGAGCAAGATTCTGGTCCTTAATATTTTATATACTTTCTGGTTTATTATTGCAAGCCCAGAAAAATGATACATTACCGGAACAAAAATTCCACCGGCTTTCATATCAAACTGGCAGATCTGTATTCACATTAAGCGGTAACTACAGGCTGAGGACGGAATTTCAACGTGGTTATAATGTTAAAACCTATGGGATCGTGTCGGATGAATTGTTTCTACTTTCCCGCTTAAGGCTTCACAGTGAGTATCGATTTGATAAATGGCTTGCTTTTTTTCTGGAGATCCAGGATGCCCGGGTTTTCGGCAGTTCTTTTTCCGATGAGGATTTTGAAGGCAAAAACAACCCTTTTCACGACCCGTTCGACATCAACAAATTATTTATTACGCTAAGGCCCATCGACAGTCTGGAAATCATTCTCGGCAGGCAGGCGTTGAATATCGCCGACCGCAGGGTTTTTGGCCCGGGCGACTGGGGTAATACCGGAAGGTATATCTGGGATGCGGCGAACATTCGGTTCGGTCACAGGCTATTTTCCAGCCGGGTTATCTTCGGGTATAATATCAAGCATGAACCCGATGTGTTTCCGAATATGGCGAAAGAAGGGCCGTATGCACTGGCATTCTATAATACTATCAGGAAATTACCTGTGCTATTAGACTTGTTCTATATTTATAAGTTTGATAAAAGTGGTGACTATTCAGGAGAACAGGAATCCTCGGGGAATCTTCATTCGAATTATTTTGGTGGAAGGGTAATAAAGACCGTGAATCAAACCCGTTTCATGGCTTTGGGGGCCTATCAGACCGGATCATTGGCCTCCAACCCGATTTCTGCCTATGGCCTGGTCGTCCAGGTATCCCAACAAACAAAGCTGCCCTGGAAGCCTGAAATTCTTTTCACTTTTATAGCAGGGTCTGGCGACAAAAACCCTGAAGATGGCAGGATAGGGACTTTCGACGGGATATTCAGCGGTGCGGATACCGATTTATACAGCTGGATGAACTTTACCTATTGGAAGAATGTCAGGCAGGCCCGGGCCGATTTGTTACTGAGACCTGTGAAAACCATCCTGTTCCGTGCCGAATATCATCTTTACTGGCTCGATCAGCCAAAAGACGCCTGGTATTCTCCCGGGAAGGTTTTTCGAAAAGACCCGGAAGGCATTTCGGGAAATTTTATCGGTCAGGAGATTGATCTGACCCTGAGGATGGAGATATTGAAGTGGCTACAGTTTCTGGGAGGATACTGTTTTTTTATTCCCGGTGAATTTGCTAAAAATACCGGGGAGCATCCGTTAGCGCAATGGGCTTTTGCACAGGTTACGCTTTTATTTTGAGTTAACAGGGTATTAAATTATTGAATAATAGAAAATGCAGTTGCATTTCAAATCGTCAGTATATAAAAACATTAGTATGAGATATTTGTATAATAAATTAAAAAAATTGACGTATTTATACGTTGTTTGTAAAAATGATGTATTTTTACGTCAAAATTAATTATATGCCGCAAGCCAAAACCGAATTATTCGAAACCGATCTGCAAACTACATCAATGTTTTTGAAAGCATTAAGCCATCCTGCCAGGTTGATGATTTTAAAGTTCCTCGCTGATTGTAAAAGTTGCTATACAGGAGACATCTCTTCTGAACTGCCACTTAGCCGGACTACAGTGAACCAACACCTGGCAGAACTTAGAAAAGCTGGCCTGATCATGGGACATATTTCCGGAAATAAAACCAATTATTGCATCAATGCAGAAAAGATAGCCGACATGAAATCAGTGATTTCCGGTTTCCTCGAAGAGCTTGACCTTTCCGTTCCTTTTAATTGTGGATGAAAGTAAATATAATATTACAAAAACCAATTTAAAAGAAATCGCATCATGAAAACACGTTATTTATTTTTAATTCTGTTCCTTACGGCCTTCTGCAGTCAGGTTTTTGCCAGCGTAAAAAGTGATCTTGAGTCAGCCAATAAGAATGGCAATTCCGTCTTTCTGGTTGTTACCGATCCCAATGTCACCGTTACTGACAAGGCGCTTGAGATAGCAAACAAAGCCAAAGCGGGCGTCACAAATTCAATTGTTTTGCAAATGAACCGCTCGGATGCCGCGAATGCGGACCTGGTAGCCAAGTACCGCCTTGCTGGCGCACCATTGCCATTGATCCTCGTTATCGCTCCAAATGGGATCGTATCGGCGGGTTATACATTGAACCAGGCAACTCCCGAATTGCTGGCCAAAGCGGTTCCCTCTCCAAAAAAATCAGAAGTCCTGAAAACCCTGAGCGATGGGAAGTCGGTATTCATAGTGGTTACCGGCAAATCAATGTCCGGGAAAAATAATGTGATGAATACCTGTCAACAGGCGTGCATTGAAATGGAGAACAATGCCAAAATGGTCGAAGTTAGCCTGGATGACGCCAGAGAGAAGGAATTTCTGTCAGAACTCAAGGTGCAAATGAATGCCAAAGAGCCTGTTACTTATGTGATCAACTCAAAAGGTCAGATCACCGGCACATTCGGTGATGATGTCAATGCAACCACCCTGGTGGCGTCAGCGAAGAAAGTAGCCGCTACCGGTTGTTGCCCCGGCGGAAGCAAATCGGGTTGCAAATAATTACCAGAAAACGATTATGAAAATTATTAAACTGGTTTGGCTGGAACTTGGCCAGCGCAAATCGCAGTTGGTCTCAGGCATCCTGGCGATCACGCTGGGGATCGGTGTCATTGTGGCGATCAGATCCATATCGCTGGTATCGGAAAAGGCCGTAGCCATCAACCTCGACAATCTGGGGGCCAATATCATGGTCCTCCCTCAGGGAGCCAGTATCGACAACTATTATTCAGCCGATATCGATGCGCCAACTATCCCGGAAGAATACGTAGAAAGGATTCTGACTTCTTCCATACAGGGAGTTGATAACCTCAGCCCCAAACTCACCCGAAGGATCGATATTAACGGGCAAAAATTCGTATTGACAGGTATCCTGCCTGCCAATGAACTGGCTTCAAAACCATTGTGGCAGGAGGCCGGCCTTTTCGGGGCGGAACTTGTTGCCAATTGTGGCGATAACCCACTCAATGCCTCTTCTGGATATGAAGACGAAAAACTCCAGCGAAAATCGATCGATTCACTGGGTTTTTCCGAATGTTTGCTTGGATTTACGGTCGCTCAAAAGCTTGGCCTTAAGGAAGGAGATGCCTTATCGGTAATGGATTATGAACTAAAAGTCTCCAAAGTGATCACAGAAACGGGAACAGTTGATGATGACCGGGTCTTTGCTCATTTAAAGACTGTGCAGGAAATTCTTGGTATTCACGACCAGGTAAGCGCTATTGAGATCATGGGCTGCTGTAATGCGATCTCCGATGGCTTATTGGGGCAACTCAGGAACATATTGCCGGATACCCGGATCACGACCATCGGCCAGATCGTTTCTACTCAGATCAAGACAAACCAGTTGATGAACCAGATATCGCTCATCATCCTGGTCATTATCCTGCTCGTCGGGGGGATTTCCATTGGAAATTATATGTGGGCGAATGTTAATGAACGCAAAAAGGAGATCGGCATCCTCAGGATGATAGGATTTCCGAGGTATTCGATCTACAGGTTATTGATGATCAAGGCGGTTTTGATGGGTTTGACCGGCGGATTGACCGGATACGTGGTAGGTTCATTGATCGCGTATTTCCTGGGGCCTTCGCTGGCTGGCATGCATGTAGCCCCAATTCCGGTTCTTCTGCTTTATTCTACACTGCTGGCAGCGGGAATTTCTATCCTCGGATCGCTATTGCCGGCCTATTTTGCATCAAGATTCGAACCTTATTCAAACATGCAGGAAATATGACAACAATCCTTAGCACGGCGTCCATTTCAAAGCACTATTATCACAGGGATGGGTTGATTGAAGCCTTGAGCAATGTATCTTTTTCCATTCCGGAGGGCTCATTTGTTTCGATCACTGGCCCATCAGGCTCGGGTAAAACAACGTTATTGATGGCACTCAGTGGATTGATTCGCCCAACTTCCGGGAAAATATATTTTAAAGGCCAGGAATTGGATACGGGCAGTGATAAAGCTTTGGTTGATTTCCGGAAGAAGCATACCGGCTTCATCATGCAGAATTTTTCCCTGATCCCATACATGACGGCGATGCAAAATGTTTTGCTTCCGTTATCACTGAATGGCTTATCTGCTGAAGAACAGAAGCAAAGGGCCGATGAGTTGCTGGAATTGTCCGGTCTTGCAAACAGGAAAAACCATTATCCGCGGGAGTTATCTGCAGGCCAGCAGCAAAGGGTGGCCATTGCCCGGGCTTTAGCCAACAAACCGGCCATCATTTTTGCCGATGAACCCACCGGTAACCTGGATCCGAATCTGTCTAATGAAATCCTCGGTATCCTGAAGGAAATCAATCAACACCAGGGCACTACGATCATCATGGTTACCCACAGCCCTTTGGCTACCCAATTTGGCAATATGAAGGTTCATCTTAAAAATGGCAGAATCCATACGAATATGGAGGATGTACTGGTAGAACAATTTATTTATCAATAGCGAAATCTTTTAAAGGAGTATGAGTAAAGTGAAGCGAATGTCATTTTTCGACAAGTACCTGAGTGTCTGGGTGGCTATTTGCATTATTGCCGGAATAGGGATAGGTCATTTCGCCGGGGATTCTATCCGTGTTCTGAGCGATCTGGAAATTTACCGGGTGAACATCCC
>Ga0114946_10000857_pt1 | contig 20764 bp, 17 predicted proteins | sample WalLakDeSediment_FD_88676 | JGI IMG/M metagenome (GOLD analysis project Ga0114946, IMG submission 88676) | Lake sediment microbial communities from Walker lake, Nevada to study Microbial Dark Matter (Phase II) - Walker Lake 11/02/13 Deep Sediment | ecosystem: Environmental > Aquatic >...
GCGTACTCGGCCGAGTGCCCGCGGACGTGGCGGAAGGTGTGGTGCTTGCCGTGGATCTTCTTGAACAGCGCCGGGCGATGCAGCACCCGGTGAGACCAGTAGAAGATCGTATCTTGCAAGAGGATGCAGGCGAGCAGCTGCCAGGCGACCTCGAACACCGAAGGGAGCGGCGCCCCCATCCGGCCGCCCATCAATGCCCAGGCCGGGAACACCACGAACGCGGTCAGTAAGAGCAGCAGGCCTTGGCCGCCGAGGACCTCGAACATGGCCTTGCGCGACAGCTCAGCGGCCGGAGCCTTGCCGCCGGCGACCTGAAAGCGCGGCGCGACATTGTAGCGGAACAGCAGCGCGAACAAGCCCCAGCTAGCGAAGAACGCCAGCTCGTGGACGCCCCAGATCACCGCCGTGAACAACCATCGTTCGCTCATGAGTGCGCCGATCATCGCCGCAAGCGAGCACCCGACGCAACCGCCTTCGACCCGCTCGACTGCCCGCGTCCGGCGGCGGGGAGACCCGCGCGTGCTCGAAGCCGGACCGTCGATTGGCGTTCGCGGGCTTCCGAGCTAGTGAGGCTGCTAGCGCCATGCCCGAGGGCGACACCCTGTACAACATCGCCGCCCGCTTGCGGCCGGCGCTTAGCGGCCAGCGCCTCGTCGAGGTCGCCTGCGATCTCGCGGCCGTCGACGATTGGCAGCTGCGCGGCCGCGAGGTCGTCAGGATCGAAGCGCGGGGCAAGAACCTGCCCCGACCCACGCAAGCCCGCGCAGCTGCCCGTCGTGATCTGGACGCACCTCGGCATGTACGGCAGCTGGCGCCTGCACGAGCGCGACCACCTCGCGCGCGCGCCCAAGCTCGCCCTGCACAGCGCCGCTCACATCGCCGCTTGCTATCAACCCAAGCAGCTCGCGATCCTCGGCCCCCGCTCGCTCCTGCGTCACCCCATGCTCGCTCGCCTCGGGCCCGACCTGCTCGACCCCGACGCCGACCTAGACGACGCCGTCGTCCGGCTCCGCGCCCTGGGTGACACAGTCGAGCTCGGCGACGCGATCATGCGCCAGTCCGCCGTCGCCGGCATCGGCAACGTCTACAAGTCCGAGCTGCTGTTCCTCGAGCGCCTCAGCCCCTTCATCCCCGTCACTGCGCTCGCGCCCGATCGCCTGCGCAGCGTGCTCGAGCGCGCCCGCTCGCTCATGCACGCCAACGTGATCACCCGCGGCCCTCGCCGGACCCGCTTCGACCCCCAGCAGCCGCGCGCGCGGCTGTGGGTGTACGAACGCAGCGGCCGACCCTGCGCCGTGTGCAACACGATCCTCGCCATGCGCCGGCAGGGCGAGCTGGCGCGCTCAACCTACTTTTGTCCGCAGTGCCAAGCGACGTAGCCCCGGCCCCGGCGCCGGCCGGCTGTGGTAGCTTCGTGAGCGATGACCGTCACGCTCGCGGACTGGCGGCGCCTGTACGAGATCTGTGATCACAGAGATCGACTCCACAACGATGATCTCGACCTCTTCGTCGAGCGCCCCGACTCGGTCGCGCGACGGATCGCCGAGACGCTCCGCGATGGCTTCGAGACCCGAGGCAAGTGGCTCGTCTGTGGATCCGTTGGCGCCGGCAAGAGCTCCGAACTCATCCGCCTCTACCAGCTCTTGCGCGACGACTTTGTCGTCGTCGGCGTCGATCTCGAGCGCTCGACCGGCAAGATCGAGCAGATCGCCCCGGCTGAGATCCTGTTTTGCATTGGCGCAGCCGCGGTGCGCACCGTCAAAGAGCGCTTCGACCACAACGTCGAGGTTGACCTCATCGCGGAGCTCTGCCGCGCGTTCGAGGGCCTGCTCGAGACCGGCCGCGAGATCAACCTGCTCGAGTTCATCGAGGGCGTCGCGCTGTTCGGCGTGGAGCTGCTGGCTCCGGGCGCCAAGGCTGTAACCGGGGCGGCGCTGCGAGCGGCCAAGGCCGCCTCGGGCCCGGTCCGCGTGTCTGTCGGCCGCACCAAGGTCGGCGGTCTCACGCGCCCCATCAAAGATGGGGACCCCGCCCTCGATCGGCTAGTCGCCGCGGTCGACGGCGTGTTGGCCAACATCCGCAACGGCGTGCGTGCGCCCTTGATCCTCGTCGACGGGCTCGACAAGATCACCGAGGTTCCGGCGATTCGTACGATCTTCGCCACCAGCCACGCGCTCGCTGGCCCCCGGGCGCCGCTGATCTACGCCGGGCCGATCACCCTCATGGTCGGCACGGAGTGGAACGCCGCCGAGAACCACTTCTCACGGGAGCGGCTGTCCAATCTCGTCGTCGCCCCGCCACCACCTAGCCTGGGCGAGGTCAGCCCAGCCACCGTAAACGCCGGGCGCGCGGGCATGCGGGACGTCGTCGCGCGCCGCTGCCTCCACGTCGGCCTCGAGCTCGACGCCGTATTCTCACCCGAGAGCCTCGAGCTGCTGATCTCCAAGTCCGGCGGGTTGTTGCGGCAGCTCATCATGCTGCTGCGCAACGCCGCCCGCGAAGCCGGCCGCCAGCGCTGCGCGCGGGTCGAACTCGACACCGCGGCCGCGGTCTGTGACGAGCTGCGCAAGGACTTCGAGATCACCATGACCCGGGAGCGGCGCGAGGAGCTCGAGTACATCGCCGAGTACGGTGAGCCGCAGGGCGGGCCCATCTCCAGCGAGCTGTTGCTGTGGAACTACGCGTTCCCCTACTCCAACGGCCGAGCATGGTTCGCGCCCAACCCGTTGATCAACCTGTCGCGGCGCGGGCCATGATCGACGCCGACGCCGGCTGGTTTCGCCGCTTGGAGCAGTCGCTCGAGTACGCGACTGGCTTTGAATTGTTCGTGTTCGTCGGCCCAGCTGGGCTCGCGCAGCGGGGCTTGCTCGCGCTAGCTGAGCAGCTCGGGCGCTTCGGCCAGCCCCGCTGGCACACGCTCGCCAATGACGGCCTCGATCGCCTGTTCGCAGGCGCTGAGCCCGGCGTGCTCCACCTCGTACACGGCCTCGAACACTTGCCCGCAGCGGCGGCGCGCGGCCTCGTCGCCCGCTTGAACGTCAGCCGGGAGCAGCTGCGAGAGCTCGGGCGCCCCGTGTTCCTGTGGGTTCCCGAAGGCTTCTATGAGGAGTTTTTGCGAGAGGCGCCCGACTTGTTCGCGTGGCGTTCACAGGTCGCCGTCGTCTCGGCCCGCGACTTCGAGCCCGAGCCCGAGCCCGAACCACCCGCGAAGTTGGCGAAGCCGCCGCGGGTCTACATCAGCTACTCGCACGACTCCGCTGAACATCGTGAGCGGGTCATCGAGCTCGCCCAGCGGCTTCGCCGGGATGGCATCGACGCGTGGATCGACCGCTTTGAACCTGCGCCCCCGCAGGGCTGGCCACGCTGGATGCAAGAGCAGCTCGAACGAGCTGATTTCATCTTGGTCGTGTGCACGCCGATCTATCGCCAACGCTTCGAGGGATCGCGAACGATCAATTGGGAGGGGATGCTGGCCGTGCAGCTGTTGTATTCCCTCGACTTCGAAACGATCGTGCCGGTCATGTTCGAGGATCATGGCGACGACGCGGTGCCCCTAGCCTTGCGCCCGGCGACCCACCATCGGCTGCCCGACGACTACGCGGGCTTGGTCCGGCGCCTGCTCCGGCGATCGCCCGGCGCGCCAGCGCCCTTGGCGGAGGCTCCCCGCTTCGCAGGGATGCCCGATTCACCGCAGATCGTTGACCAAGTGGCCGCGCTCCACGATGAATTGAACCACCGCGCGTCGGCTGGGGAGCCGACCGAGGATCTGCGCAAGGCGATCCTCGAGCTCCGCCGCCAACTCCGCTCCGGGCCGCGCTCGGCGACCGGCGACACCCTCGCCGGGCGCTATGAATTACTCGAGATCGCAGGAAGCGGCGGGTTCGCCACGGTCTGGAAAGCCTGGGATGCGAGCGCAGACCGCCTCGTGGCGGTCAAAGTCCTGCATGGTCAGTGGTCTCGAGATCACAGCAAGATCGCGCGCTTCGACGCTGGCGCGCAGCGCATGGCCACCCTTCGGCATCCGGCGATCGTCCCGATCCTCGCGCCGGCGCAAGGCGATCAATCGCATCACTTCTTTGTCATGCCCTGGTTCGCCGGCGGCGATCTTCAGCGCGCGCTGAGCTCCGGCGCGATCGACCGCGACGTCGCGCTGCTCGCTTGCGCCCGCGCGATCGAGGGGCTCATCCACGTTCATGATCACGGCTTGGTCCACCGCGACATCAAACCCAGCAACATCTTGTTGGACGACGAGCACCGGGGCTGGCTCACCGACTTTGATCTGGTCTGGTCACCCGACACGACCCACGGGACCCGGACCGGCGCGGGCCTGGGCAGCTTCACCTACGCCGCACCCGAGTCCCTGCGTGACGCGGCCAGCGTCGACGCGCGCGCGGACCTGTACGGCGCCGCGATGTGCGTGTTGTTCGTGCTACTCAAACGACACCCACCGCCGCTCGTCGCCGCGACCGAGCCCGAACTGCTCGAGCGGCTACCGTGCAGCGAAGAGCTACGCGCCGCGATCACCGGAGCGCTCGCATACAAACCAGATCGCCGCACCACCACCGGCGCCCAGCTCGTCACGGCGATCCGCGAATTCGTCGCTGACCCATCGAGCGCGCCCGCACGGGCCCGCTCGACCCCGTGGGCGAGCGAAGGCGAGGACCAATACGGCCGCTGGGCGATGGTTCGCGTCGCTGAGGTCGAGCAACGGATGCGTTGGATCGGGCCGGGCACCTTCAGCATGGGCTCCCCCGCGTCCGAGCCCGGCCGCTTCGACGACGAGGGGCCCCAACACGAGGTGACCTTGACGGCCGGCTACTGGTTGTCCGAGACGCCGTGCACCCAGGCGCTGTGGATCGCGGTCATGGGCGACAACCCCAGCCGCTTCCCCTCGCCCGAGCGCCCCGTCGAGCACCTCGCTTGGGACGACGTGCAGCGCTTTCTCGACAGGCTCGCGCAGCTGCTCCCCGGAGCGCCCTTCGGCCTGCCGAGCGAGGCGCAGTGGGAGCATGCCTGCCGCGCGGGGACGACCAGCGCGACCTATGGCCCCCTCGATGCGATCGCCTGGCATTGGCACAACAGCGGCGGAACGACCCAAGCGGTCGGGCGCAAGCAGCCCAACGCTTGGGGACTCCATGACATGTTGGGCAACATATGGGAGTGGTGCAGCGACGGGCAGCGCATGTTCACGCACCAACCCGTGAGCAATCCAAGCGGTCCCAAGGATCGCGTTCGGGTCTGTCGCGGGGGCAGCTGGGGCGACGACGCCCGCTTCGCTCGTTCGGCCTGCCGGATCTCCTACGAGCCTAGCTACCGCTACGGCAGCGTTGGCTTCCGCCTGGTCCTCGCAGCCTCGTAGCAGGCCCGAGCATCCATCACCAGCCGCGAGCGCATGGCGGATACACGTCTACGGTCACGCCGGCTCGCTGCTCGCTTTTCGAGGAGCTACGCGAGCTCAAGGACACCGCCCGAACGATCAGCGCCCGGATCCGCGTGGTCGAGCACCAGCTCAGCCGCAGTCCCCGGCTCAACAGCAAGGAGCTGCTCGCCGGCCGCTATCTCCTGCAAGAACGTGTGCGGTTCGGAGGATTTTGCGAGCTGTGGAAGGCCTACGATCGTGTGGCCAGCGAGATCGTCGTGGTCAAGGTCCTGCACGCCACGTGGCAGTCCAACCCGGTCCGCTCCAATCGCTTCGTCCGCGCGGCGCTCGACATGGCCGAGCTTCGCCACCCGGCGATCGCCGAGATCCTGTCCGCCGTGCAAGAAGGTGGCGCCGTAGTCGACCCGTTCGGCGGCGGAGGTGAAGACGCAGAGCTACGCGTATTGCGAGGGGCGGCTGGCACAGCAGCGAGCACTTTGGTTTACGCGCGGCGGATCGCGTGGCCGAGCACTTCACGACCCGAAACGCGCGAGTCGGCTTCCGCCTCGCCCGCCACCCTTAGGGCGGCTGAGCTCAGTGCACCGGGCGGCTGAGCTGCAAGATCTCAAACAACGCCCGCGTCGCCGGCGAGCGGTTGAGCGTATAAAAGTGAATCCCCGCGACCCCCGGCGCCTGCCCGCCGAACGGGCCCGCCGCCGGGCGCTCGAGCAGCGCGCGGCATTGGTAGGCGGCGTAGGACACCCCCGACCAGAACACCTCTTGCGGGTCGTAGCCGTCTTGGTTCTCGGCGATGCCGTGGAGCCGCTCGCTCAGCAGCGCGGGGATCGTGGCGCCGCACATTTGGGTGAAGCGCTCGACTTGCTTGACGTTGGTGACCGGCATGATCCCCGGGATCAGCGGGACCACGATCCCGGCCGCGCGCGCCCGGTCTTGAAAGTCGAAGTATGACGAGTTGTCGAAGAACAGCTGGGAGATCAAGAACTCCGCCCCCGCGTCGACCTTCTCGCGCAGGCGCTTTAGATCCAAGTCCGCGCTCTCGGCCTCGGGGTGGACCTCGGGGTAGCAGGCCCCGCCGACGCACAGCTCGGGCCAGCGATCCGTGAGCCACGCGGTCAGCTCGCTGGCGTAGCGGAACCCGCCCGGGGTGTGCTCGAACCTGGCTTGGCCCGCGGGCGGGTCGCCGCGCAGGGCCAAGACGTTGCGGACGTCCTGGGCGAGCAGGCGATCGACCACGGCCGCGAGCTCGTCACGGGTGCTGCCGACGCAAGTCAGGTGCGCGAGCGGCTCGATGCCGAGCTCGCGCTTGATCCGACCGACGAGCTCGACGGTCCGGGTCCGCGTGCTGCCGCCGGCCCCGTAGGTGACCGAGACGAAGTCGGGCCCGAGCGGGGCGAGCTGCTCGAGGCTGCGCCACAGCACGCGCTCGCCCTGCTCGTTCTTCGGCGGGAAGAACTCGAAGCTGAACACCGGGCGCTTGTGGGCGAGGCGGTCGCGGATCAGCATGCGCGAGCGAGATAGCACGAGGGACCCCCTGCACCGCAAGTTCTGGAGCGGTGGCGAGGTCCTCGCGGTTGGCGCCCGGCGTGGGGATCGCTTGCTCTGCCGCGCGATGCTCTGGCAGGATTGACGCGAGCCTCCCACATGATCCTTGCTCCAGCCCATTGTAATTCTCGGCGACGGATCACCACCTCACTGTGGGCACTTCTCCTGCTCGGCGCTTGCGGCGACGACCCGGGGCGCTCGCTGGGGAGCGAAACCGACACTACAGGGACATCGGCGACGAGCCCCACCGATACCAGCACGACCGCGCAAACCACCGACGCCGACGCCGGCGCCGACGCCGCCGCCGACGACGACGACGGCGACGACGACGGCGACACGACCGGGGACTCCGGGGACTCCGGGGACGAGTCGAGCAGCGATGATGGGCCGATCGACGAGCCACCTCCGGCGTTCGAGACCTATTTCACGCGACCTGAGCCCTGAGCCCGGCCTGCCGGATACCACGCTCGAGGACGTCGTCATCGAGATGCTCGAAAGCACGCCTGTCGGGGGGGCAGTCCGCGCTGCCTATTTCACATTCACCCGGGCGAACATGGCCGACGCCTTCGTCGAGGCCTACTCGAGCTACTGGTCCGATCTCCACGCGCAGGTTAAAAATCTCGATTACTACCGCTCCGTCGTCGGCGATCTCAGCACCAAGGTCTTTTCTATCCGCGCGCTTTGGGCGACACCATCGTCGGCATCCTCAACAACGTCGACTGCCCAAAGGGCGCCGATGTCTACGTCGCGATGGCCTACTTCACCAACCCCCGCGTCGCGATCGCGGAGCGACTCGCCGAAATGGACGCGCAGGGCTGCGGCGTCCACGTGCTCGCCCGCGAGGACACCTCGCTCGACATCATCTCCACCCTCAGCACCGGCACGATCGATCTCTCACTGCAGCCCTTGATGCACTCGAAGTACCTGCTCATCAACGGCGCCTACGGGGCGAACAGTTCGCAGCAAGAGCTGGTCTGGACGGGCTCGCACAATTACACCGAACCCGCCCTTCGTAAGAATGACGAGACGCTGCTCAAGATCCGCCAGGGCGCAGTGTTTGACGCGTTCTTCGAAGACTGGCAGCACGCCCGCGCGAGCGCCCTGACGCTCTACCCGTGATCGGACGAGTTGGCACAGAGCGGCGACGGTCGCTCACCCGGGCGGCTTGAAGTTGATGCAGGCGTCGTCGATGACGTTGATCGCGTCGTTGAAGAACAGCTCGTAGCTCGGTGCACAGATGTCACCGACGAAGCCGTTCGTGAACATGCTGGTCATGTTGATCAACCGGCTGCAGTGCTGGGCGCCGCAGCTATTGTTGGGGCCCCCGACGAGCGCGAGGACGACGATGTTCTCCTCGATGCCGCTCTTGTATTCGACGAACTTTTGGAACCAGTTGCTGGGGTTGCCACTCGAGCCGCCGCTGCAACCGAACAGGCTGCAGCTCTCTTTGTCATCCTCGTCGGTGATGATGACGACGACCAGCAGCGCGTCCTCGCGAACGAAGCCCTCGTTGCAAGCCCCGACCGCGTTGAGGTTGGGCGACACGGCCCGGTAGCCGGCCTCGGCTTGGATCTCGCTGCCGCTGCCGGAGGTCCCGACCTGGGCGATGCACGAGAACTTCGCCGTGAGGTCGGGCTCGGTGTCGTCGAGGTAGCGCATGCCCGAGGCGAAGGGCAGGCAGTTCGTGTTGCTCGACGCGTTGCCGCCGGTGCTGGTGACCAGCGCGCCGAGGTTCCTGCAGCCCGCTGCGTTGGAGCTGTAGCTGTCGGTCGTGACCACGCCGATGTGGTAGCTCTCGGCCGACTCGAGCGCGGCCTGAACGCCCGCGACGAACCCTCCGAACGAGGCGACGAGGCTGGCCTGCTCGTCCTGCATGCTCCCGGAGTTGTCGATCACGAACAGCAGGTCGACGTTTTGGCACTCGCCATCGAGCAACACGTCGGACCCGCCGGGTACGGACGCGAGGTCGAACTTGGGCCCGTCGGTGCCGCTGTCGTTGGTGCCGGAGTCAGAGTCGTCCCCGCCGGCGGTCTCGCCGGCGGTCGACCCCTCGGCGCCGGTCCCGTCGCCCGTGCCAGCGCCGAGGCTGGCGACGCCGTCGTCCCCCCCAGCGCCGGTCGGCCGGCCCGATTCAACGCTGCACGCGAGCAGCAGCGCAGGTGTGAGGGAGAGGATGCGGGCGATCTGCGAAAACGATGATGACGTCGACATGTCCGGCCTCCGGCGTATCTTGCACGACCCGGCGACGCGAACGTAGCCCGGGAACGCTCCGGGTGGCCGAGCGCACCCTCGCTGGTCAGGCCGGGTCCAAGGCCTCGACCCGGACCGCGCAGACCTTGTACTCGGCCGTCTGCGTGACCGGATCGCCGACGTCGTTGGTCAGGTAGTTCGTGTTGGCCTCGCCGAAGTGCAAGGGCATCCACACGCAGCCAAACCGCATGCGCGGGCTGACCAAGACCTTGGCCAACACGGCCCCGCGGCGCGAGACCACCCGGACCTTTTGCCCGTCTTGAAACCCCCGCTTGCGGGCGTCCTTGCGGTGCATCTCGATGAAGTTCTCGGGCTGGCGGATGCTCGCGCCCGAGCTGCGCCGGGTCTGGGTGGCGGCGTTGTAGTGGTAGAGCGTGCGCCCGGTGCTGAGCAGCAGCGGGTACTCGTTGTCGGGCAGCTCCTCGCTTGGGCGGTAGGTGGCCGGCTGAAACGGGGCCATGCCCTTGATCGGGCCGCTGCCGTGGAGCGTGGGCGTGCCGGGGTGCTCGGCGTCGGGACACGGCCATTGCAGGCCGCCCTGCTCGTCGATGCGCGCGTGCGAGATCCCGGCGAACTGGCCGCAGAGCGCGACGAACTCGTCGTAGACCTCGGCCGCGCCGCTGTAGCGAGGCATGGGGTAGCCCACGGCCCGGGCGACGTCGCACAGGATCTCCCAGTCGGCGCGGGCTTGTCCGGGGGCGTCGACGGCCTTGCGGACCCGCTGGACTCGACGATCGGAGTTGGTGAACACCCCGTCTTTTTCGGCGAAGCAGGCCGCCGGCAAGACTACATCGGCGTAGCGCGTGGTCTCGTTCAAGAAGATGTCTTGAACCACCAAGAACTCCATGTTGTTGAGGCCCTGCTCGATGTTGTTGGCGTTGGGCTCGGACAGCAAGATGTCCTCGCCCATCACATACATGCCCTTGACCTCGCCGCGGGCCATGGCCTTCATCATCACGTTGAGGTTCATGCCGTCGTCGGGCGAGAGCTCGACCCCCCACGCCCGCTCGAACTTGGCCTGGGCGATCGGGTCGTCCACGCGCTGGTAGCCCGGGTAGAAGATCGGGCTGGCGCCAGCGTCGTTGGCCCCTTGCACGTTGTTTTGCCCGCGCAGCGGGTTCATGCCGGCCGAGCGGATACCGAGGTGCCCGGTCATCAGGACCAAGTTGGCCAGGCAATAGACGTTGTCGGTGCCGTGGCTGTGCTCGGTGATCCCAAGCGTGTAGTAGATGCCGGCCTTGCGCGTGGTCGCGTAGGCCCGGGCGGTCTCGCGGATCATCTGCGCGGGCACGCTGGTGATCGTCTCGGCCCACTCGGGGGTGGTCTCGCGGGTCGACTCGACCACGCTCGCAAACCCCTCGGTGTGCTTGGCGATGAAGTCCTGATCGACTAGGCCCTCGCTGATGATCACGTGGATCATCGCGTTGAGCAGCGCGACGTCGGTCCCGGGCTGGATCTGCATGTACCAGTCGGCGATGTCCGACAGCCAGATCGCCCGGGGATCGGCCACGATCAGCTTGGCCCCACGCCGAACCGCGCGCTTCATCTCCATCGCAATGATGGGGTGCGCCTCGGTGGTGTTGGACCCAATGACGAACAGCAGGTCCGCGTCACGAATTTCGGGGATCGAGTTGGTCATCGCCCCCGCACCGAACATGGTCACCAGACCGGCGACCGTTGGGGCGTGTCATGTAGCCGCGCATTGATGGCAGTTGTTGGTCCCGAACGCGGCCCGGGCCAACTTCTGCATCAGGTAGTTCTCTTCGCCGGTGCAGCGGCTCGACGACACGAACCCCAGGGCATCGGCGCCATGGCGCCGCTTGACCCCTTGCAGGCCGTCGGCGACCCGCTTTAGCGCGTCGTCCCAGCTGGTCGGGTGCAGCTCCCCGTCGGCGCCGCGGACCAAGGGCTGGGTCAGGCGCTCGTCGTGGTGGATGAACTCGTAGGAGAACCGGCCTTTGACGCACAGGTTGCCGTCGTTGAGCGTGGTCCCCGGCTCCGGCGAGGTCACCCGCACGACTTTTTTCGTAGTGCCCGTGCCCGTGCCGATCTGCAGGGGCACGGACTGGACGTGGAGATCGAGCTGGCAGCCGACCCCACAAAAGTTGCACGTCGAACGGACGATCTCCTCGGACTTACTATCGATCGAGGGCTTCTCGGTCATCGCCCCCGTCGGGCATACGGCGATGCAGCCGCCGCACAGCTCGCAGCTCGTGTCGAGCAAGCTGCGCTCATCGGCGGTGCCGATCGTGGTCGCCGAGCCCCGGCCGAACAAGGTGATCGCGCTGACCGCCTCGACCTCGTCGCAGTAGCGCACGCACAGCCCACAGACTACGCACGCGTCCGGGTCGAACTGGATGTAGGGGTTGGCGTCGCTGCGGCCGACTCGCGGGGCGTTGACCGGGGCGAGATCGGGGCCCGTGCCGTACTTGTCGATGTGATCGGCGAGCGTGTCGTGGACCCCGCGGGAGGTCGGGCGGCCGTCCTCGAGCCGGTGGTCGGCCTTGTAGAGCGACAACAGCCCGCGACGGTGACGAGCGACCCGCTCGGTGTCGGTCCGGACCTTCATGCCTGGTGCAGCCTTGAAGGTGCACGAGGGCTGCAAGCGCCGCTGGCCCTCGATCTCGACCAGGCACATGCGGCAGCAACCAACCGGGTCGACGCGATCGTCGTGGCACAGGACCGGGATGTCGATGTCGAGGGCCCGCGCGGCGTCGAGCACGGTCGCGCCGGGGTTGACCTCGACCTGTTCACCGTCGATCTCGACTAGGAGTTTGAGCTCTAGCTTCGTATTCATTCAAAGTCCCCGAAGTCCTCTTTAAAGTACTTCATCGCGCTTTGCAGCGGCAAGCTCGCGACCATGCCGAGCCCGCAGATCGAGCCCTCGTTCATCTCCCAAGCGACCTCCTCGACGTGCGCGAGGCCAGCTTGGCTCTGGTCATCGATCCATTGATCGACGGCCAGGCGCTGGACCCGGCAGCCGATCCGACACGGCGCACACTGGCCGCAGCTCTCGTCCTCGAAGAAGATCTGCTGCCAGCGCGCGGCCAGGGCCATGTTGACCGTGTCGTCGAGCACGACCACGCCGGCGCTGCCGAGCATGCTGCCGAGCTTGGCGAGGCCGGCGAAGTCGAGCGGGGCGTCGCGGTGGGTCATGGGCAAGAAGCCCGAGGACGCGCCGCCCGGAGAGAACGCCCGGGGGGTGCCCAGGTAGCCGCCGGCGGCGGCCACGAGCTCGTCGAGGGTGACGCCGAGCGGGAGCTCGTAGACGCCCGGGGCGCGCACGTGACCCGAGATGCAGTAGAGCTTGGAGCCGGCTTCGGTCGCACCCAAGTTGGCGAACCACTCGCCGCCGCGCAGCAGGATCGCCGGCACGCAAGCGAGGGTCTCGACGTTGTTCATCAAGGTCGGCTTGCCCCACAGCCCCGCCTCCGTGGGGTAGGGCGGCTTGAGCCGCGGCATGCCCCGGCGCCCCTCGATCGCCTCGAGCAGCGCCGTCTCCTCGCCGCAGATGTACGCGCCGTGGCCCTCGACGACGCGGATCTCGAGCCCGCCCGGGAGCTGGTCGAGGTGCGGCCGCGCGGCCTCGATCGCGGCCTCGAGCGAGCGCCGGCAGTCCTTGAACTCGCCGCGCACGTAGATGTACGCGACCGCGGCCTTGGCCACGAACGCCGCGATCGCCATGCCCTCGAGCATCCGGTGCGGGCGGCGGAGCATGACCTCGCGATCTTTGAAGGTCGCCGGCTCGGCCTCGTCGGCGTTGACGACCACGTAGCGGGTTGGCTCGGCCTGCCCACGCACGGCCGCCCACTTGAAGTGAGCCGGAAACCCGGCGCCGCCGCGACCCTGGAGGCCGCCGCGTTTGAGCTCGGCGATCACCCAGTCGGCCCCACGCTCGCGCGCCAGAGCCAAAGCGGCGTAGGTCGAGTCGTCCTCGCTGGCCAGATCGATCGCGAGCGCGTCGGGGTTGGCCGGGCTGATGGCGCCGCGCGGCCCCGCGACCAGCTCGAGCTGCTCATCGAGGGCCGCCGGCGCCCGATCGCACTGGCCCAGGCAGCTGACCGCCTCGACCTCGACCTCGCTCGCGCGCAGCTCCTCCATGCGTCGAGCGGCGCCGGCCATCATGCAGGTCAGGCCCTGGCACACGCGGGTCTTCGCGCCGGGCCGCGCGAGCAGGCTGTAGAAGCTGGCGACGCCGAAGATGTCGGCCTCGGGCACGCCCGTCTCGCGCGCGACCTCTCGTGCGACGCCGCGCCGCATGCCGCCGTGCTCCTCGAGCAGGTGGATCACGCGGCTTCGCTTGGCTCCTTTTTTCTCCATCGGGCGCGCCGATTGTATCAGAGCGTACGCCCGCAAACCGGCGTGCGTGCTGGTTCGCAAGGGCCACGGGTGCGAACCATCACCCCGCGTGCGCCGAGACATCAGGCCAGCGCAAACAGCTCATCGACGCTGGTCACCGAGGCGGCGCGCAGCGCCCAGCGTTGGAGCTGCGCCATCGACCTGGACCTGCGGATCCGTGCCTCGCTCCGCGCATCGACGGGGACGCCGCGGCTGGCGAGCTGCGCGAGGGTCAGCTCGCCCAGCGCCAAGCGGCGGCCTTTTAGGAGGCCCTTGTCGAGGCCTTCTCGGCGGCCTTCTCGGCGGCCTTTTCGAAGCCCCTCATCGTGGCCCACGAAGTAGGTGCCGCTTTGGCGCTCGATCTCCATCAGCTCGTCCTCTTCTTCTACCAGTAGTTCTCGCATGAGTCGCTCTCGTTCGGGTTTGGGTAAAGCTGCCAACACGGTATTAGCATAGTGCCTGCGCTGGGGTTGTGGCAGGCTCAGGGCCACGCGCAAGCCATTTCGGGCGGCGCTGAGGTCACCCGCGTATCCGTGCAGGGCAGCAGCCAGCACCGCTGCCGTTGGGCGCTCTTGGCCCGGTTCACGGCCCGCGTCGACGGGCACATTGCCGATGTCGAGCACCAGCGCGTCGACCTTGGGTGGATGGCCCTGACTCCAATCCTGCACCAGCTCCGACATGCGTTTGGAGAACGAGACCACCACGGCCCAAGTGGGCAGCTGGTGCTCGACCGCGAGCAGGATCTGATACAGGGGGATTCGCCAGCGCTTGCGCTCGTCGGCCTTTTTCTGGGCCTCGACGGTGATCACGACGCCGCCCCCGCTCCCACCTTTGGCGACCATCACGAGGTCGGGGAAGCCCTGCCGGACATGAAAGGCGTCCGCGCCTTCGATGTCGACCTCCGCGCGCCGATCGATGGGGGTGCCATCGGTGGGTCGGGGGATGTCGAGGAGGTCGAAGGCCAGCCAAGGATCGTCCTTGAACAGCCGGAGAATGCCCTGATGTAACGTACCTGCTGGCACATCTTCTATGTCGGCCCATGAAGATTTGCCTTGCACGAATTCGAGAAGTTTTTTTCACCAGGCTCGCTGCTCGCCCAGGCGAGTGCGCTGGCACACGAGGCCGAGCGGTCTCGCGGTTGTCCTCGGCGCGGTGAAGGTCGAAGATCGCCCGGTGCGTCCCCGCCTCGCAGCGCTGCTCCTGTTGACCTCGCTGTGCGCGTGCGCCGGCAAGGACCGGCCGGGCCAGGCTCCAGCCTCGCGGGCGTCGTGCGCCGACTTCGAGGTCGAGGTCGAGAAGTACTGGTCGGCCTCGATCAAGGCCCAGGTCATGCACAAGGCCGGCGAGATCACGCTCGAGCGACGCTCGGGCGTGGTCAACAAGATGGACCGGATCTCCGAGGACTGGGTGATGATGCGGACCTCGGTCTGCAAGGACTACTTCGTGCGCGAGCTGATCAGCGCGACGCAGTACGCCGCGCGGGTCCGCTGCCTCGACGATCGGCTCGACCGCCAGCGGACCTTGGCGACGACCTTGACCAGCCTGTCCGCCAACGGCGAGGACCAAGACTGGGCCGCGATCGAGGGCGCCATCGACGAGCTGATCGCGGCGCCCTCGAGCTGCGAATCGCCCGAGCAATAGGGAGAAGACCCCACCGTGAACAAGCGAACCGCTACCGCTACCGCTCTCGTGTCCTGGCTCAGCCTTGGCTGCGCGACCACCAGCAACGCCGACTCGGCCGGTCCGTGCGACGACTTCGAGCTCGACGTCCAAAAGGTCTGGAACTCGAGCAAGCGCCGCGAGGTCCGCGAGGGCTTGCGCAGCTTCGCGGGCGAGACCCAAACCGTCAACGTCGATCGGATCGTGACCAAGATGGACGCGATCACCACGGACTGGGTGATGATGAGCCGGCGCGCCTGCAAGGACACGCTCGTGCGCAGGACCATGCCGCAAGAGATCTACGTGCGGGTCTCGCTGTGCCTCAACACGGCGCTGGTCCAGCAGCGGACCCTCGTCACCCAGCTCGCGGCCGTCGACCGGACCAGCTACGAGCACGTCGATCGGGCGATGCTCGACATCTCGGGCCACATCGGGACCTGCCAAAACCAGGCGGTGCTCGCCTACTACCGGCCGACCGCGGACACCAACGACGCCGAGGCGGCCGGGACCGCCGACGACAAGACCGCCGAGGCCAAGACCCTGCTCGCGCTCGGCAAGGGCGAGGCCGTCAGCGCCCTGCTCAACGACGCCGAGCTCGCCGCCAAGAAGTCAGGCGACGAGCGCCGCGAGCTCGACACCGCGATCGCGGCCTGCAACCACGCCTTGCTGCGCGGGGAGTACGACCGCGCCCTGACGGCCGGCACGCCGGCGCTCAGCCAAGCCCAAAAGCTCGGCTACGCGATCGGTGAGGCCGACGCCCTGACCTGCCTAGGGACCGCCGAGCTGCGCCGCGGCAAGCACGAACAAGCCCGCGAGCTGCTCGAGGCCGCGCTCGCGCAGCGCGAGGCCTTCTTCGGCAAGGATCACCCGCGGGTCGCCGACGCCGCCAGCCGCTTGGGCAACCTCGAGGCCGCCGTCGCCAACTACCAAGCCGCTTACGATCTGCACCGCCGCGCCCTGGACATCTGGACCCGGACCTTCGGGCCCAACGACCCGGTGACCTCGCGCGCCTACCATAACCTCGGCTTCGTCCACCTCGGCCTCGATGACATCGAGGGCGCCGTGGGTTGGTACAAGCAAGCGATCAAGGCCGAGACCGCCTCGCTCGGCGCCGACCACCCGGCCACGGCCCTGACCGAGGCCAACTTCGCCAGCGTGCTCTTGCTCCAAGGCAAGGTCGACGACGCCTACGCCCTGCTCGTCCACGCCATGGAGGTCCAAGACCGGATCCTCGGCCCCGGCCACCCCGAGAACGCCGTCAGCTTCCACGGCATCGGCGAGGTCTGGGCCGCGCGCAAGGGCTACGACACCGCGCTCGAGTGGTTCGACAAGGCCCTGGTCCTGCGCAAGCTCGCGTTCGGCGAGCGCCACCTCGACACGGCCCAGACCCTCGACGCCATGGCCATGGCCTACTTCAAGCTCAAAAAGTACGACCAGGCCACCGAGTTCGCCGAGCAGGCCCTCGCTGCCCGCGAGCAGCTGGTCGGGCCCGGCAACATCTTGACGGCGACCAGCTACTACAACCTCGGGCTGATCTACGAGAAGCGCAAGAACTACAAGGCCGCGCTCGGGTTCTACGAGAAGTCGCTGACCGTGGAGGACACGGTCCGCGGCCCTGGCCACGTGCTGACCAAGCAGACCCGCGCGGCCGTCAACCGGCTCAGCGACCTCGTCGGCAAGCGCTAGCAGCCTGATCTGTGGCACCCTCGCCCCATGCGGCGAGCGATTATCGGGCAGGTATGGGTTTGTGCGCTGGCCTCGAGCGTCGCGGCTTGCAAGGCCGAGCCGAGCGACGCCATGGTCGGCAGCGACGAGCTCGTCGACGACAGCAGCGACTCGCAGCCAGCCGATCAACCCAGCGGCGACGGCGACGGCGACGGCGACGGCGACGGCGATGGCGATGGCGATGGCGATGAAACCTGGGGCTACTGGGCGCCCGGCAAGGTGATCCCGACCCCACGCGAGCCCAACGCCCGCGGGTTCTTGGACCGCCGCGGGCTGATCCACGCCCACTCGGTCCACTCGCACGACGCCTGCGACGATCAACCGAAGGACGACCAGGGCACCTACGACGCGGTCTGTGATCGCGACTTCCGCGAGGGGCTGTGCCGCTCCCGCCACGACTTCGTGTTCCTCACCGATCACGCCAACAGCTTCGCCGCGACCGAGTACCCCGAGGCGCTGCTGTACCGGCCGCAGTTCGGCGATGAGCTCGTCGAGGCCGACGGCCTCCCGATCGCCAACTGGACCGGCTGCGCCACCTTCGACGCGGGCGACAGCGGCAACGCGCCGTTCGTGCCCGCGCTGATCCAAGCCGGAGCCGAGGCCGCGACCATGCCGATCGGCCTCCCCGCCCATGTCGGCGCGACCGAGGCCGAGCGCAAGGCCGCCTTGGGCGACAGCTCGCCCGCGGGGATCGAGGCGTTCGCCGACGCCGGGGCCGTGACCCTCGTCGCGCACACCGAAGAGTGGAGCGTGCAGGAGCTGACCGAGCTGCCGCTCGACGGGTTCGAGATGTACAACATCCACGCGAACCTGTTCTTGAACATCGGCGCCGTCGCCCTGCTCTTGAGCAAGCTTGGTGACCCCGACGCGCTCCCGCATTCGGAGCTGGTCCTGCTCCCGTTGATCAGCGAAGACCCGGCTTACATCGACACCTGGTCCGAGGTCCTCGCGACTGGCGCGCGCAAGTTGACGACCATGGGCACCGATTGCCACCGCAACACCTTCCAGCAGGTGCTGCCCGACAACCAGCGGATCGACAGCTACGAGCGCCTGATGAAGTGGTTCTCCAACCACTTGCTGGTCGACCCCAACGACCCCACCAACCCCGAGGCGTTCGGGCCGGCCGCGCTCCACGACGCGCTCCGGGCCGGCCGCTTGTTCGGCGTGTTCGAGCTGTTCGGCGTGGCCGAGGGCTTCGACTACCACGGCGAGCAAAACGGCGAGATCCTCGAGATCGGTGGGGAGCCCTCGCTCGCCGAGGGGCCGGTGAGCTTGCGGGTGCTCGCGCCGATCGTCGCGCGTCGCGATCCGGCGTCGCCGACCCCGACGATCCAGCTGCGCCTGCTGCGAGCCGCCCCCGGTGGTTGGGAGGAGGTCGCGAGCACGTCCGGGCTCGAAGCCAGCGTCGATCCCCTCGAGCTCGAGGTCGACGAGCCGGGCGCCTACCGGGCCGAGGTGCGGATCGTGCCCAAGCACCTCGAGGCGTGGCTCGGCGACTACGCTGGCCTCGCCGAGCAGCCGTTCGTGTGGATCTACGCCAACCCGATCTATGTCCGCGAGTGACTACTTGGCCTCGCGCTGCCTCGCGCACTCCAAGCAAAGCGGCGTGGTCGGGTCGAACTCCAAGCGGCGCGCGTGGATCGGCTCCTCGCAGCGCAAACACAGGCCGTACTCGTCCTCGTCGACCCGCCTGAGCGCCGCCTTGACGCGCTGCAGCTGATTCTCGCGGCGCTGCTGGGTGGCCACGGCCATCGCCTGGGCCTGGATCGCCTCCATCCGCGACAGCCGTCCAACGGTGGTCTGATCGAGCTCGACGGGCTTGGTCGAGTCGGAGGCCAGCTCGTTGGTGTCGTTGAGCTGATCGCGTAGGCGCTCGAGCACCGCGCGGGCCTCGGCGAGCTGTTCGGGGCTCAAGCCAAGAGCTCGACCAGCTTGGCGGCCGTCGCCGCCGGGCTCTCGACCCCAGGGTAGTGCCCCGGTCCCGCGAGGTAGACGAAGCTCGCGTTGGCGATGGGCGCGACCACCATCTCCTGGAGAAATTCGGGGGAGAAGAACGGATCGTCGGTGCCGATCACGGTGGTCGGGCAGCTGATCTCCGCGAGCCGATCGGCGAAGCCACCGCGCCGCCAGGCGTCGAAGGCCTGGGCCATGCACATGCTCGACACGGTCTCGGCCGACGCGAGCAGCGAGCGCAGCCCCTCGTCGTCGAGCTGGGTGCAGGCCATGCCGAGGATCTTGGTCTGCGCCTCGGGGTTGCCCCCAGCCCCGCGAAACAGCGGGAGCAGCTCGTCCGGGAGCGGCGCGCCGCTGGCGGGGACCGGGCAGATCAAGATCATGGACTCGATCCGCTCGCCGAGCTGCGCGGCGACGAGCTGAGCGATCTGCCCGCCCATCGAGTGACCGACGAGCTTGAACCGCCGGAGGCCCGCGGCCTCGACCAACGCGACGAGATCGGAGGCGTAACGCTCGAGCTCATAGCCCTCGTAGGGTTGGGCCGAGCTCCCGGTCCCGCGCTGGTCGGGGATCAAGAGCTGGTGACCGGCCGCGACGAGCGCGTCGGTCAGTGGATCCCACACGTCCCCACCGACCATCCAGCCGTGCACGAGCACGACGGGATCACCTGTGCCGAGCTCTCGATAGTGAATGTTGTAGCCCTCGGCATTGGTGAAGCTCGGCATCGTGGAGCGATGCTACGCAGGCTCGCGCGAAATGGTCAATGAGCCGCTTCACCCAGGCTGCGGCGGCCGCGGCGGCCGCGGCCCTCGCCACACGACGAGCAGGGGCGGACTCGCCAGCGGCGGGTCTACCCCTCGAAATCGAGCGGCGGGGCAGCCCCCACCGCCCCAGTCAGATCAGACCTTGGCGAGTTCGTGAATGTCGATCGTCGGCTCCGGCTCCGGCTCCGGCTCGACTTCGCCGGTCTGCGTCGCGGTGAACGAGAAGCTCAGCTCGTCCTTCACGGCGTCGCAATCGACCTGGACCGTGCCGCCACCTTCGAGCCGACCGAACAACAGCTCGTCGACCAGCGCGCCCTTGATGTTGTCGTCGATCACCCGGCCCATCGGCCGCGCGCCGAACTTTTGATCGTAGCCCTTGCGCGCGATCCAGTCCCGGGCCGCGGCCGTCCAGGTCAGGCGGACCTCACGATCGGCGAGCTGGATCTCGAGCTCGCGCAGCATCTTGTCGGCGACCTTGGAGATCACCGGCGCGGGCAGCTGGCCGAACGTGACGATCTTGTCGAGCCGGTTGCGAAACTCCGGGCTGAAGGTCCGCTCGAGCGCCTTGTTGGCGGCCGTGTTGACGGTCCCGCCGTCGATGCCCCCGTCGCCGCCGAAGCCGACGCTGCGCTGGGTCATCTCGAACGCGCCAGCGTTGCTGGTCATGATCAAGATGACGTTGCGAAAGTCGGTCTTCTTGCCGGTCGTGTCGGTCAGGTTGGCGCTGTCCATGACCTGCAAGAGCACCGAGAAGATGTCAGGGTGGGCCTTCTCGATCTCGTCGAGGAGCACGACCGAGTGCGGGTTCTTGCTGACCGTGTCGGTCAACTGGCCGCCCTGATCAAAGCCGACGTAGCCAGGCGGGGCCCCGATCAGGCGGCTGACGCTGTGCTTCTCCATGTACTCGGACATGTCGAAGCGCAAGAACGGCATGCCCAAGATCCGCGCGAGCTGGCGGGCGAGCTCGGTCTTGCCGACGCCGGTTGGACCCGCGAACAAGAAGCAGCCGATCGGCTTGTCGGCGCGCGCGAGCCCGGCCCGGGCCCGCTTGATCGCCTTGGTCGCCGCCGCGACGGCCTCGTCTTGGCCGAAGATGACCTGCGAGAGGCCCTCGTCGAGGTTCTTCAGGACCTCGCGGTCGTCGGTCGAGACC